>Ga0247770_1000108_pt1 | contig 72425 bp, 90 predicted proteins | sample UWRJL136409B6_FD_179943 | JGI IMG/M metagenome (GOLD analysis project Ga0247770, IMG submission 179943) | Plant litter microbial communities from Arlington Agricultural Research Station in Wisconsin, United States - UWRJ-L136-409B-6 | ecosystem: Environmental > Terrestrial > Plant litter >...
GCTCGACGGGAACCCAGCGGTCCAGCGCCTTGGACGCCTGAGTCCACGCACAGATCTCGGCGGGGCTGAGGTCGATATATCGCTTTGCCGCGTCGGGCTCCTCGCACTGGTTGACGGGCACCGCTTCGAGGCGGAGGTGGTTTAACTGGCTGCCAACGGACAGGCGGCTTACCGACTCTCGGGCGGTTTGGCGAGCGTCCCACTGCGCCTGGGGGGGCTGGTATCGGCCGAAAAAGCCAGATTTGGGGAAGAAGGGGCAGTTGCCTAGCGCGGGCAGGCGTCGAGGCGGCCGGCTAGCCGTAGGTCGGCTGCCTTCTGGCGAGGGCCTGAGTGTCGTCTGGCCTATGGCGTTCGACAGGCCGTCCTGCACCCCCCATCGGTAACTGAGGCATATTTTGCCTTCATGTAACGCGGGGCGCTGGAAAGAACCGCGGTTCGCACTACAAACGTCTGGGGAGATGTGGTACGAGCTGGCTAGATCAAGCAGACACCGCATCTGCAGGGCTTCCTCCCCCGCAGGGGCTAGTGACGGGTACGTGATATTCCATGGCTTGTTCCACCAGCGCGTGTAGATGAAGAGGGCGCACATGACGTGGGCGGAGGTGTTCAGCTCGAGCAGGCTTAGCGGCAGTCCTTGGCTCATCCGAGTGACGACATGCAGGCAGAACCAGGCAATTTGCGCGCAGCGGAGGAATTTGGCGAACCCGTCTTCTTTGCTCTTGTCTTTGATCTCTTCGGGCCGGATCTGGGGGATCAGCTGCGGTGCAAAGGTTGCGAGGAACTGGGTTCCGGAAGGCGTGATGGTTGCTCGGCATTTCTGGGGGAGGCTGGCATCCTTGCACGCTTCGAAGGCAAAGCCCCCCATGGATGCGTAGTATCCGTGGGGTGGCTCCCAGATGACGCCTCGTTGTTCTGGCTGGGTATCCTCAGTGTCCGACTGTGTACCGGTATGAGAGCGTTAGAGATGGGTGCTAAGAATAATGGGGTACGGTTATACAGCGGAATCGGAATTGTAAATTGCTCACACCGTCTTTCTCCTGGTTTTGCCAGCACATAACTTTTCGTAGCCAGTGAAATCTTGGTGGGCGTACTAGTCCTGGGTGAAGTGCTGCGTTAACGTCCTCAAATAGCTTCCTCGCTTCATCATGTTGTACGAAGGCAGCATATGCCACTTACAGCCTTGTCAGCCCCAGTTTTGAGCGTGGGAAACAAACTAAAAATATGAAGGAACTCCTTACCAACTTCTGGGGCCAAGATGCCGAGTACTACCCAGGAGCATTTTCGCCAAAGATTTCGATTTTTCCTGAACCATTGGCCAAGTATTCCCGCCGTATTGGAGTTTCCGAGAGCGTCATCGCGGGGCGCCTTGGGTACATTGAGATGTACCGCGGTCCAGAGGCAAGCAATAAGAGTGAGGACGCACGTTGACAAGATGTTGAAAGATCCTCGAGTAATTGGCTCAGGATGCCATACCGGGGTCGAGTTGTTCGGAGCAGCCCCGAAGACGGAACTCATTAGGTGCGACATATTATGCGATGGATAGGTATCCCTCGATTGGAAGCTACCAAAAAAAGGACTCGGCTATGAAACTCCAAGAGGGGTGCTGGGGGGTTGATCACTAAATAGCAATTAGAAAATGTCGAAAGAAGTCCCAACACAGAGCAGAGAGCCCATCTGAAAGCCACCTATCGCTAGCACTTCATTCTATTGCACGCTGGTGGTTGCAGCGGAACGCCACCGCCGCAGCTGCGTGGAAATTCGGGAATGTCGACGAATGTAGGCTCGCCTCAGCCCTATTTGGCGTTTACCCTGCCCCGCCGATAGTTATCTCCGTTTCCAGAATAGCGGATGCCTTGGTTATGTTACCAGGTACCTATTATGTTAGTGAATAGGCTGTGCAGCTAGCAGCTGCAAGCTATGTTCGGAAGTCTGAAATGCTCCATAGTAGTCTAATCGCAGCAGTGAACAATAGCGCTCAGGACCCGAGAGAGAATCTCGGACGCTTTTGAACTTTGTACAAGGCTTTGAGATACTGTGGAGCTGATACTTGCTGAACTTCCCTTTCCCCCTTATGCTGCCGACTCAGTCGACTCTCCACAATTGAGGACAAACGTGGCGCTTAATGCAGAATTATTACTGGGCGCCCCCAAGTAGCCACGAACCTTAGTGGCCTGACTTTAGAAATTCGATGAGCCGAGATGAGGTGCGTCTCATTTGATTCATAACGCCGCGATACCTAGTTATTTGGTGGAATCGCTGTTCATAGGTAGCCTTCTATTTGAGACACTGTGGAGGCTGATGCTCGCTGAGCGTCCCTTTCCCCTTAGGCTGCTGACTCAATTGCTCATCACGCTCAGCTCTCCACAATCCACGCAGCCGCGCACCTAGGTGTCCTGAACTAATTAGTTCTTTGGTGGAACCGCGCGAGAGGCGTTAGCCATGCCTACCTTACCTAACCAAATTTGTTCTGGTTTGCTGTTGGATTCAGGCGGTGAGCTCAGAAGCAATGTGAAGAGGGAGTTGAGACCCCAACGTGGCGCCCAAACATCAGTTCACAGCGATTACGCACTAAACTGTGATTCGTCGAAGAACGCACATGGCCGGGGAGGGCTCTTGCCGACCTGCAGGTGGCGGCGGCGGCTGAGCGCGATATCCGTGACGGGGAGTTGCAAGCGTGGGCGTGCGCGCTTACTGTGTAGTCTGAATAATAATAAATGATGGCTCAGCCCAGAGCCTGGCTGAGACCTCGCAACAGTAAAGACATTCGCCTTGACGTGACCGGGAGATCATGTCGAAACCCGAAGTACTGAGTGGTAGCCTGCGTAGCTTCAATCATCGTCTAAAGCGCGTGTTCTCCCCGAACTGGTTACTGCCAGCTGCGAGTGCGGGGGAAAGTAGCGACCCTGGCAGGCACGGCCTGTTTCGGATCGAGCCGCCGGTGCCATTGGCTCCCGGAAACGGACCATGCTACTAACATTGGATGAACTTCAGGCTGCCATGTCGGTTGAGTCGTGATGACCCACAACCTCTCAGTTGGCAATTGTCTCAGGCAAAGTCGTACCAAAAGCAGGAATCCAGCGAAACTTGTCCGGACTCGGCTTATGAAGATTTCAGATCTTCCTCCGCAGCGGCAATACCGGACCTGATAAGCTCCATGTCGACAATATAAATCCCATCGCTACCATTGCGCTCATTTGCAACGTCCTTAATCTCGCCGAGCAGGGCATCAAGACCGTCAAATTCGCAAAAGGCGTTGATGGCTCCGTCTCCGGACAGGCTAAGGAGCACCAACAGTTCGAGCAGTTTACAGATGAAATACAGAAAATTATCGATGGGCTTTCTAGCAATTACAACACGGTCGAGACTCTAAGATTAGGGTCCAAATCGACGGACGAATATATCTAACAAGTTGTAACAATATGCCAGGATCTTCTCACAAAGTACAAATCGGTGCTCGATAAGTGTAGAGCAAAGAAGCAGCGCTCCATCAAGGTGGGCATCGGGGCAACACTCCGGTCAACGTTTGCCAAGAAGGAGATGGAGGACCTGCTGCTTCCACCATCTCAACCCGTATGGTGCAGTCTCCGCGCCTGTCTCTCTTGTTCGCTCTCCACCATCTGCTGGCTCAAGACATGGAAGTCCTGGGCGTCGCAGCATCCATCGTCGGCTTCTTCGCCGCGGCGGGCAAGGTCATCGCCGTTGTGACTCCGGTGCTGTCCTCGCTAGAGGACACCGCCCGCATCACCGCTCCAGTCTACACCGAGGCTGCTAATTGCCGCATCATCCTCTTCGCGCTGCAGGGTCTCGTCGACAGGCTAAGCAGGGCCCCAACGATGGAGTCCAAACACCCAACCCTCATTAAGGCAGACCATATCCTTTCCGTGTTGACGGACGGCGTCCCCCACTTCTCCGAACTCGAAAGCCTTGTCCTGTCATTTGACCCATGCGCCCTTGGTCAGCAAGTTCCCCTCCTCGGACGAAGCAGGTGGATGCAGAACAAGAAGACCGTGCAAGGCTTGGTTGCGCGCCTGCAGGGCTTCAATAGCTCCACCTCGCTCATCTTGAACATCTTTCAATGGTAAATACCTACCCCTATCCACTTGCAACATTCCATGGCCGCACCTCGACCAACGTCCACCGGGTACTGATCGCGGCATACCGACAGTGACTCGGACATCAAGGCCGCTGAGAGCCAAGCCAAGTGTCCCTCGCATCCTCTGTCACCGCATTACTGGAGTCGAATCAGCATCTGGCGCGGCGCCTAGACCGTTTAGAGGCCTGCGTTGACATGGCGAGCGTGTTTAGCAAGCGACCAGGCTGCCACAGATGCATCGACAGAGCATCTCGTGTGGAGAGGACCAGCTAGCCAGACGGACTTCGACGAGTATACCGCAACGCACCAGTCTATCTTGCGCACCCTGGACGACTACATCCTAAGGTGCCAGCTCAAACCCTCCGAAGGGTCTCCTGCCATGAAAACAGCCAAGATCATTAGGCTCAATCCCTTGGCGTTTAGAGAGCTAAGTGTCGACATGATTGACAAGCTTTTGCGGTGGGCCATGGTGTTAGCCGGTTGTTTACCCGCTCCACCCTCCTCGTGGCCGAGCCTCGTTTCCATCCCATGCTGAAAGGCGCCCGGGGGAAGCTGTCGATTTTACTCAAGATTCCAGAGATCCGTGGCATACCCCACTGAACCCTCTGGAACTTCAGCACTGTACGCACCTTTCCTTCTCTAGTTAGTTTCTTCAGGGCCCTGCGGGCCCTTCGGGGGCTTCCCCACAGCTGTGGAAAGGTCTTGTTGCAGGGGGGTACATCGGCACTACACGAAGGGCCTGAGCTTGCTGAGATAGCTGCCAGCTAGGAGGATTCGGAAAACGTTGTAGCTACGCGTACAAAACTTGGCCGTAAAACGTGGTTTGAAAAAGAGGTCTTCACCCCGCACCGTAGCCTACATCACTTTACACCGTAACCCATTGCAAACCTCATACATAACCTTAGCCCCCGAAGTCGCAACCACGCGATTCCAAGAAGCAAATGGAACCCAGGCCGTCAGTTAGGGATGATGCTTAGTATTCACCGTAACCCCTCAAGCTGGGAGGGCGTTAACCTTAAGAGGAGTTAGACGACGGTCTCCCTTACTTCCAGCGCAGGGCTGGTGTCTAGCAATCCCGTGGCTATTCCCAGTACGCCCTTGTCAACGGCTATAGTAACTGCTTTAACACCAGTCGGAGTCATAAAGTCAGGCGGAGTGGTAGGCAATCGAAAAAGCACGTAAGGTACCGGCACTGCGAGCGAGAGTAGGGGTATGGCTAATCACGTGGTCGTAGGGGCTTAGTCAGCAGAGTATTTATACGTAGTTAATTGAGATCTATTGCAGAAATTGCGGATTCGCGTTATTTTCGCTCTGTGAGCTTGCTTCTATTGATGCCAGTCTGGTGGAATGACTCGGATCAGTTGCGTGGTTGCGACCGTGCATCAGGGGTTAGGGTTATGTATGGGGTCTGCAGTGGGCTATGGTGCAAAGTGAGGACCTCTTGAAAAATAAAGGGGTCTGGCTGCAAGCCAGAACCGCAACACAGATCACAAAAGCAATACAATTCATATGCTGCTAACCTTCTAATTCTACAAATTACACAGTTTCCAGTGTGCAGCGTTTCTGACGGGAAATCAGTGCCCAGGCAAGGCTCGGAGAACTTCTGTGTACCCCGCTCGACAGCAGCAGTGACAACACGGGATTTTTTCACCCAAGCTCGACGTCTAGTATCAATGCGCCCAAATTAAATGACATGAACACCTCGACCCTAGCTCGAACAAAGAGTCCCTATACATATGTGTACAGTGTACTGCCCATTGATCGCGCAATTCGGTTCATCCAATTGCTGCCCGTACTCCAATGTAACCACTCCCAAAAAGCAAGGCTAGAATTCTGAAGTTGGGTCTCAGAAGCTGAATGTGGGCTTATGAGGGTTGGCCGCCAACGCTGTGACTCCAATATACAGTGTCACTAGCATCCTCTCGGTCACGGTTAATTTCCGGGTATGTCTTGGCCCATCCCTTTGGAGTGTCTTCTTTGCTTCCGATTGCCAAATCCCTTTCGTCACCTCACACTTCCGCGAATGGTGATGCCAGCACGCCTTACAGATTGGCAGCTCTCATCAAGTACAAAATCTTTACGACAGAGACAATAAATTATCCGTTCAGGGCCAAACACCTCAGTCATGACTGTTACATATATAGGAACCTAGCTGACGCACGTATCCGTCCACTGCATGCTCACGCTCACTCCAACGACCCAAAGAAGTTCTCCTCGACTGTGTAGTCATCCCAATCTATTGAACACACCGAGGAGGTCGAGATGGTTGAAGATCCAACATATGACGCAGCTGAGGAGGCCAATGATCCTTCATAAAACGTCGATATGTCGGCGGCGCTCCCTCCGTCAATGGTGGTGTTCGACCACACGGACTGTAAGATGGAAGGTGCGGGCGTGTTTATGGTCGTGCAGTCGCCATCCACATTACCAACATCTTTATGCACCTCAGTCGTTGCCCCCGTTGCTGTTGCCATGGATGAGAGCGGGAGTATGATGGTCTGGTCCGAGTCGGAGTCGGAGTCGGAGCCAGCGCCGGGACTACTATTCGGCTGGGTGTGGATGGGAGAGTCGTTGATGGGGACCTGGAAGATTCTTTGAACAAATTCGTACACGCCTTCTCCGCGCCACGTTTGCCAGGCTACCTCGGCACTACTGCTACCGCCGGCGGCTCGTGATGGATTGGGCGTTACTTGAAGATATACTGAAGGCGCAGGCCTTAAGTCGTGAATCTTTTTGGCCAATTTGCTGCCATTTTGGATTGAAATCGTCCCGAATAAAGAAGCGGCCTCTTGCAAGTAGCTGGCGCTTCGGTAGGGAGTATTACGGCCGTCGATGCCGCCAGTGGATGGCTCGAGGGGTCGCAGGCGCTCCTCTAGGGATATGAACCCACGTCTGACGTATTGCTGGATACATAAACTGTAAAATGCCGGAAGCCAGTTTCCGGACCTGCCCTTTTTCTTATGAAAAAGAGCCATGTTCAGAGCCTCAGCGTACCTGAGAGCGTATCTGGTGAGGCCGCGGAAGGCAGGGGAGATGCATGTGCTGGCCTGAGCACAGTGGGCATGCGGGTCGGTGGCTAACAACCCGCGGACCGAAAGACGCAGGGCGTTAATACAATGCATCAAGCAGCGCATTGAATTGTAGACCAGAAGCCTTCGTTGCTCGTAATGACCGCAAAATTTTGCCTCACAAAGAGAGGCGGCCTCGAAAAGCGCGACTAGCTCTTCCGCAGACCGCACGCCGGTCAGTTGAGCAACCTCTGGACTGTCCTCTAGCCCCCACACAATGCTAGTAATGGTTGAATCATAAGGAATTCGGGCAGATGGAGGGATTATACCCACGTCCCTGAAGGCGTCGTCAAATTTGAAGTATGGGGGCTTGGTGTTGACAACCCTGCAGAGAAGACTGCAGTTGCACCCAGCACCATGCTCGCGCATCTTCCGATCTAGAATTTGTCCTTGCTGTCTGAGGAAATCCTTCGCACGTTGCAGGTGGGGTGGCAGCAACACTGCCGCTACCGGGGTAGAATCCCTTTGCGGCATGTGGCAAAGGAATGGTATTTCTGCTGCTGCATCGCAAACCGGCCCGCGGCGGCAGGGGATCGCCGAGTTTCCGGTCAATGGGTGTGTAGCACAATACCGGCATGGTGTCTCACTGTCACACTGTGCAATAATAATATTAGCAACTTCATCCGCCAACGTGGACACCTAATTCGAGATACGTACTCTCTTGTGAGCAGTTCTACATCTCCAGCAGGAGATCTCAGCGGGGCTGGAGGCCCCCAAAAATTGCAGCTTCCGCCGGATGAAACTACTTGATCCGGGTATTGATCGGCTGGTAGCCTGCAAGCCCAGCTGCTTTAGTCTCTCCGCTGCGATGTCGTTGCCCATTCTATAAGCCGCCCAGGTCGGTTGGTCTGTAATCGGGTTCGCTAGTGACAACGGAGATAGGAACGGGGCAGCGGCAATCGAGTTGGGGGCCAAGAACGAAGTTGTGTTAAACGTCTGCCACTTGTCGGGGGGTGTCCACTCGTTGGCCACTCTCCACTCGTTGGGGGGTGTCCACTCGTTGGGGGCTGTCCACTCGTTGGGGGCTGTCAACTCGTTGGGGGCTGTCCACTTGATGAACTCGGGGTCGTGGAGCTGAGTGGGTGGCGGTAGCGAATTCCACACGTTGTTCCATGGAAACATTGGATCCGATTCCATCGGATGGTCGTGCAACGCCGACCCGATTATGGACGATACGGGGAAGAAACCGGATTCGGCCGCCCTCATTGCAGATTTGCCGTGAGAGCCTGGGTTGTCGAGGCCGGTTGCCGAGGCAGTCTCACCGGAGGCTAGTACAACCCCGGGTACGGAATACCCAACCCCAACGTTGATATCTTGCACAATTTTCAGCAACCCATCTTGCAGGTCCCAATCCTGGGAGAATCTGGCTGAGCTTGGGTGATCCTGGGACTGGCTCGATGGACATGGCTCGTCCTGGTCGGTAAAGTTCCATGTTTGGGGTATTGCCGGAGCCGGTTGCACAGAAACGGTAGCTTGATATGCTAACCCGATGTTGGGGGATGAGTCGGGTTTTGTGGGCTCCATTGTCCCGGTAGAGGTGGTATGCGTAGGAGGCGATCCCGTGAGTTCCACCGTCCCCATCGCTGTTGGTCCGTGAAGCTCCAAAGTTTGCCTGTTATTGCCACTCGTTCGAGAAATGAGGAATGGTCTTGGGAGATTATCCTTTGCTCTGATAGGTCCATCGGAAGTGATCTCGGGACAAACTCTGAGTATCACTTGGGGGGGCCCTCGGCCAGTTGTCTCGAAGGGGTGGGTAGGCCTTTCTATGTCTTCTGAAGTTGGAGTCATAATTGTTAGTTGAAGGCTTGCTGTCATCATTTCGAGAAATTCGACCACGTCACCGGCCGGGGGGCGATTTGCGGCGCATAGGCTAAGGCAGCGCTCTACCGTATCACAGTAGCGGTCCAGAAACAACTCTAGTCCGCTTTCCACGAAGGATGCGCCTTCCGATCTCTGCGGAAGTTTGAGGGCGAGTGATTCAATCATCGATCTCGGGTTGCTGAGAGATGGGTGAAGTCGAAGAGAGTTGTCCGAATGAGCAATGTAGCTACGTCCGTTACCGTCTTCAAATCTTCTTCTTGCGTTAGCAATACGAGCTAAACTTGCTGGCTTGATCAAGAATTCCGGCTCACCTTGCGGAACGAAACCTTCGTGATCCCTCTTGTCCTCCAACAATCCACGCTGCAATCTCCAGGAGCACACAACCCAATGAGAAGATGTCATATGAGGGTGAATGCTCTTGATCCGGCGGCGAATAGGCCAACGTCCGACCTCTGTCCCTCCTTGGTACTTTGGTTTGCGTCAGACCAAAAATGTCTTGCCGGAATCCGCTCAAGCCAAAATCGGTAAGAACGAGAGTGCCATGATCGGCAGTCATGTCGACCGAGGAAGACGGTTGGAACCAAAGAATGTTCTCAGGCTTGATGTCACCATGCCATCCCTGCCAGAGCACATCTACCCCACCTGCACTGGTCTTCTCAGACATGAAATGAATGCTCTGTAAAGCTTTCACAATGCCGGCGAACTGACTGACGAGCCAAAGTACGGCCTGAGAACTGGGGCTGATGGCCCGGGACTGGAAGAAGGTCGCGAGAGTTCCCTCTGCCCATGGGAATAGGAAATGTAATCTTCCAGCCTGCTCGTATGCCATGAGAAGAGTGATAATGTGTGGGTTGTCTGTCGATGCAAGGCGCATGTGCGCTTTGAGTTCTCTGATGAAGGTGTTTTCTTGTCCTGGCCTAAGGACTTTGAGAGCGAAGGGTCCCGGGTGGGGAAAACAGAACTGGTGGGGCTGTGAAAGCATGACTTTGTAAACGTCCGAGGAACCCCCTTTCGCTACGAGCACTTTCTCACGCCAGTCTGGCCCGTCCGGCATTAGAGAATTTGCTGGCCACTGACTTTCTGGGATCATGAAATCGTTGGCAAGCCATATTAGGCACCATGACGAGGAGTTGTGACTTCTCGTGTGGGAGACACGCATCGCCCATTTGCTGGCGGTGGGATGTTGCATTTTGAGAACTGTCTCGACGGTTGGGAAAGTTGCTGAGGCTCGCGGTCTTCTCCGATCGGCGCCCGTTCTTTGGCAGCCTAGAATACTGCATGTCATCTGCTGTTCCTTGTCCTCGGATGGCGCCAAGGAAAATGTTGCAAAAATTTCCAGCCTTGCAAAGAAACCAGTATCTAGGTCAAGAACTGCCCCCGCAAGATATCCGGCATTCAGGCGAATTGTCGATTCTGACTCACATTCGCCAGTTTTCTTGTAGGAAACTATCCCTTGTTCCTGTGAAACGACCAAGATGTCGACAACATTCGTCCCTGCAGACACCAGAATGTCGTCCCGCAATGTTGATATGGCGGTTTGGACGTGGGTGTAGATTTCTCCAACGCCCAGACGATCCAAATCAATTGTTCTTTTTCCAACCCCCTCAATTTCAATCCGGAGTGGCAGATACCGCCGATGATGGCTAGTTTCGCGCATCGCCGATGACCAACCCGTCTCTGTCGTCAATGGCGTAGAGACACCTGTCAGCTCATCCGCGATACTCCAGTTTCTGGGCCCCTCTGATGACGAGCTTTGGGTGGATAAAGTCAAGAGCGGCGGATGAGAGAAGCTCGTCGGCGGATAATCGGTAGGAGATTGGGTACCGCAGTCCGGAGAATCTTTCCGGCGTGCAAGCCCACTCCCCGAGGCAACCGCCGGGGGGTGTCGCGAATCGTCATCTTGGATAGAAAGACCCGACGACGACTGTTGTCGGTCTCCTTGGGCGGCCTCGGAAGATGGGGGACCGTCATCGCCGTGATTAGTGGCAAATAACTCGTCTACCGCGATTCGAATGTATGGCCTCGACTTTTTCAGCACATCCTCATAGGTGGTGACGCCTCCGGACCCGTCGAGACTGCTAGAGACGTTGTAGCTCTCAAGCGAGTCCCCATGGCACTCAGCGATACTAGAAGCAGTCTGAGCTTGTAAAAGTCTGCTCTCCTTAGCTCCTAGCGCTGCCGTCCTTGAGGCGATAGACCGACTACAAAATCAGTAGTCAGAGGCGCCGAAAGGTCGTGCAATGCTACAGAAGTGGGAAAGGGCCTTACTGCTCGCATATCGTCATCATGTGACCTATGGTGAACATGCTGCGGGCGACTTGCTCCTGAACTTTCGATATCTCGGTCACATCCAACGCATACTGCACACCACTCACTAGCGGGCTAGTTTGCAAGCGTTGCTTGAGCGTCTTGGCGTATTCTTCGATTTGGGTGGTTGAGCGCTTTAGGAGTTTTTTTTCATCTTCAAACCAGGTGATGAAGCTCTCAGGGTATTGATTATGACTCTCCGCGATAGCGTCGTTGACGAATTTGAGGTAGGCCTCGATCGTATTTCCGTCATGCTCGAGTCGATTCAAGACTTCGGGCGCCTCATTTGTAGCATTGTAGAGTTTCCGTAACCCGCGAATCGCTTTGATCAATGGGTCGCCGATGGCGACCGAAGACAACGCGCACCCGACTATCTCCATAGCTGGCCTATACGGGGTTGTGCTTGGCTTGATGCTGGTGACGATGTGGCAGCGGGCGATGTAAAATTCGTATTAAGTTCGCAAAGTTGGCAAGAGGTACTAATTAATTAGCCTCTCCTGCCCCCTGCCGGGGCACCTTGCCCTGCCACCTTGCCAGCACAAACACACCGACTTTAACCCGCCAGATTGAGCCTACAAGGCTGGAAAAATAGAGTCCGTGCCCTTAAGCGTGCAAATCAATAAGATGAGGGCTGACTCTGGTCTGGCCGATTGGTCCCACGATGTCGAAAATCTCGCATTGTGCATCTTCACCGCTCTGTAATGGTCAGCAATGCCCCTGCACTTGCGAGCGCCCATTTAACGCACGTCCCATATCCGAGGCAGTGCGGGCGGGGAATTACCTATCTTAACCCGAACAGGAAAAAAAAAATCCATGATGCCGTCCACACTCACAATGAGAGAAGCATTTCGACGTAACTTATGATGACTACGTAATTTTCCGTCTGGACGAAAGATAACACGTGTGCCACAACCCAGGCCATGCCAGGTCGAACCAAACAGGGCCCTAAGTCTCCGGCGGTGAGGTAGTAATAGGTGATCCCAGCTGTCTTTCATCAGCCCTTCCAGTCCCGGGTCTTCTCTACGAAGCTCGCGCAGAGTGTCACGTAACTAGTGTCAGTGGCATGTGGAGGCAGTTCGCAAATCCTTCCTCAACATCTCTCAGCGTTACATTTCTCTTCCCTGTTATTTTCGTGTTATTTTCCTGATGTGCAGCTCGGGCAGAGATTGGTCTGCTTGGTGATCAAGAAGGGATTTATCCAGAGCGATTCAACACGGATGACCCCACGTATGCTTAAGATGGCCTTTGATAGGAAGACGCTTTGAGTATGTCTCCTTCGAGCATGAGGCAGCTGGAAAACATTCTCGAAGGAAGGTGCCACCGAGCGTCAATGCAAGGGCTGGAGTTAGGTAACTTTTTTCTATATATGGAGATTAGGAATCTCCGCTCTCATTTGTTCCAGACATTCCTCTTTTATGTGACTAGTTTCTGACTCCTCCCCCCTCCCCAGGGACGTTTTTGAGCACTCCTTGTCCGTCCTCTAAGGCAACTCATCGTATCAAGGGCCCAGCTAGCCGGGCACTCATACCCCTCAGGGCTAGGGTTACGTATTGACTTGGGGTTGGTCTGGCTGGCTAATAAATTTGGTGGTATTTATCTCCAACAGTTCTACGTAGATGTGGGTTTAGAGCGGGATAATCCCTTCGTCATCCGCATGGATACCTGCAACTTTCCGGCAACACCGCTCAGCTTCCCGCAAGGAGAGGAGCCTAGTCTAGCCCTACTTGGAAATTACCCTCCGAAGCGTCAAGTCAACGACTAACGGAGCATGAAAGCCCCGGAAAACCCGCTATGGTTCAGAGACCCACGTTCGAACTCAGAATGTTTTATCCTCATATCTCTTGAGGCCGGTGGGCCGGGAATATATACCGGTACCTTGCCATTGCCCAATTTAGCAGGCTTGGACAACATCTGCATCGTTGATGACTCCAGCGACTTGGTTTGGAACGGCTCAGCTGCAGCATTCGTTAATGGCCAGAGAAGCCTGCAGTATGAGGTCTTGGACGATATCCAGCAACTCTGTGTAGCTGCAAAGGCATCTACGAGCGTATCAGTCAACGCGAGCTTCACGGCGACTGGTGTTTCGAAAGCCACTTCCTCTTCGGCGGTGCCTAGCGCTGGAGTGTATTTTCCAAGTCTCCTGGGTGGTGTCGCAGTTGGGATTATGTGGGTCTGAAAGCAACGAGCACAAGGAGGTTTGGCATCGTGGAAAACCACGAACGGGTAGCAAGGTAGCTAAACTAAGCACGCCAGTACTCCAGAAACATATACCCATCAACACAAAACTGCACCGCCTCCTAGCACAGCTCCTCGTGCTCCCGCCTCTTTTGCTTGCCACTGCCTCGTCTCCTCCACCGAGACAGGGAAGTCGGCCGTGTACGATGGGGGATCTCGCTCGGCAACGGCCGCGGCCACTTCCATCCACCATCCCCATCCAAACCAGATTGCTGTGGCTTCAGCACAGCATCCATCCACCAGTCATGACGCTGAGGAGGGACTTTCCTCGTCGAGCACACGCGGCAATTCGGATCAACCATCCAGAGCTTCAGAACATCCAGATGCCCAGGTACCGATTTACCAACCAGCTCCACCGGCCCCATCCGATGCTGTATGCCGTGCGGATACGCAACCAGCCGGGAGTCGGGAAACTTAACCGACCCCATTTCCTGCACGGCAGGCGTGCGGTTCACCAGCGCGCCCTCGGCCAGGCCAAACGTGATCTCGAGCGCGCATTACTCGGTGGGGTCCAGGTGCCCGCACTCGAATGGGTCAAGGTCGGCCTCGACGCAGAAGTTGAGCGCGGGCGTCGTGACGTTTTCGCTGTGGCAAACCAACACAGCTCCGGCGACGAGGTGCTCGTTCAGCATCCCGTCGACGTGCCAGTCTTCGGCCTCGCAGCGCAGGTTTTTGTCCAGTGCAAGGGTAGCGCGTGTCAACTTGACGATGACTTGGAGACTAGCGCTCATTGGTGCAAAGAGTGACGCTGTCCGAATGCGGAACAGCGGCGTCCGATCTGGCGGCGTCAAATGAGATCCACATCTGCCTGGCTGTTTGGTGTCTGAAGGCGTGGGCAAACGCACCGTTAGGGTTAAAGAGGGACTGCAACGCCCTGTTTCGGCCACAAACTTCAATATTATTGAGGGGGAGAACAAGTACAGAGACTCAAACCAACACCAGAGCTCGCTGTTTCCCCTCACTTCGCGACAAGACAGCACTTGCAGTTCTCTTTTGTCTCTCTCGTTCTTGACTCCAAGACACCACTTCGTCCTGCGCCTTCCGTAGCATTTTTATCATATCACCGCCCCCACTGGTCTTAGTAGCTATAGCCATCGGTTGTTTCCCCCACAAGTTCATACACCCAGTATTGGCCCTCCAGTCGAGAAGCATTCTCGCGATATCCCGAAAGCCTAGATGAGCAGCTAGCATCAGCGGCGTTGTGCGGTACCTGTCTCTGGAATCGACCATGGCACGACTGGTCAGCAGGATCCTGACAATTTCGAGTTGTTCCTTTGCCGCGGCTAGGTGAATTGGCCGGGGCTCGACGAGTACGGCGACCTTCCTGACCTGCCCGACTTGGAAGCGGATCTCTATGGTGCCGTGGACGGGCGCTTCCAGGTCGGCACCCGCCCGGACGAGCATCGAGACTACCTCCGCTTGGCCGTAGAATATGGCAGCGTGGAGTGCCGCCATCCCGGACTCGGACCGGCTTTCCATGTTAGCGCCAAAATCGAGAAGCTGCTGTACGAGATGCGTGTTCTTGGTGCGTGCTGTGGCTCGGAGTGCACGGTTATTATCCTCTTGCCCGCGAATCTGGATTGGTTGTTGTTCTGTGCTTGGCTCAGCAGCAACACGCCTTGAGTTCCGGACGGCTTTGGCAAACTCGTGGACTTCGACAATTGCGACAGAGGCGTCGGTGAGGTAGGCTTCTTCCGCATTGACGTCCATGGCATGTGCGTCGGGCGGGCTTGGAATCTCAATCTCCGGAACTTCTTTTTGCTTTCCAGAAGAAAAAAATGCAGTGCTTTCAACGTCCATGGCATCGCCGAAGGAATCCTGCTTTGGGGGTCGGCACCTAGCCTGACCGTAGTTTCTGCCCATCTCCAGGAGACCAGCTTGCTCGTCGAGATTTGCTACGATCGCTGTTTCGCCGCCGGGTTCGCCGAATGATGTTGGATCAAAGGTGTCGCCACAGCCGATCTCCGAGAACAGATCTTCTAGAAGGAAAGACAAATCGATGTCCAGCCAGAAGCTTTGGGCTAAAGATTCCGGCAGCGAGTCGGCTAAATCTCCCGGCACCGCCGCTACCGCCTCGCGGTTCCCAACAAGTGGTGTCGATGCGTTCGTGGATGCGATGCTAGAGGGTGTCTCATAGAGAATGTCTGATGGAGTGGATGCTGCTATACAGAAGTTAGATGGAAGGTATTATGTATGCCAAGCGAGAAGACACTTGCCAGTTTGAGGTGATATTGGGATGCTGTTGAAATCCTCCTTTAGGCGATCCTTTTTCTGTCGCCTTTGCCAGCGGTTGATATTTTCTTGTGCAGCCGGACGGCCACGGACGGTGAACCGCGTGTCTTTGCCGTCGTTCGTCTTGCGCTCGAGCTGGATTTGGACAATCTTCTCCATCTCCTGGGAGCTGATGTTCTTCTTTAGATTCCATTCTCCTAGTTTGGATATCCACTGCTTTTTCCTGTTTGGGCGTGTCAGTCTCGGCAGCCCATGTCCCATTAATCGAAAGGTTCTGGGGCCGCACGTAGCGATGAAGTTGTGTTGCTCCCGCATAGCCCTCATCGTATCCTCCAGCGTGTGGTCCTCCAACCAATAGAATTGATGGACTGCATCAAAAACCTCGCTCCAGTCCTCTGGATTTGCCGGCCTGGCCGGCTCGAGGATGGGATGCGCCATCTATAGCGAAAAAACGAAGGAAGAGGTTGCCAGTCGATGCGCAGAACGGTGAGACCAGTCGAGGTAAGGAACAAGGACTTCGACACCTAGCGCCAGCTAAAGGGCAACACGTTCACTATTGTGAAAAAATGCGATCACGGCGAAACAACAATTGCGTGATGAAGGCCGCGTTTTGTCGGTGGTGGTTAGGCAGTAAACCCACCAAGCCAATGGAAAGCCCAATGGCAAAGTTTCCCTGCATGCGCTGTTGGCCATTGCTCGGCCAATGCGGACAATGACGTTGTCACACCCAACTGGCTGCAACAAAATTCCCGTGCACGAATTGAAGCCTGAGGGGTGGTATTTCACACTTTTGTGAGCACCCCTCTGTTTCAGCAGGGCTTCCAATAAAAAAACGGTTGCTGCAGTTTTTAGTTCACGCCCCCAAAGTGCTGATTCCAAGTTTACATCACTGCAATCCATCATGCCTCATTAGCTGATTGTTCCAGTATCCCCTTCGAACATTCTTCTAAATACCCTTCAAACCGCCCCACAATGCCGATGACGTGCTGTAGCTGCGCAAATGAGAATATCCGTCAAATTGAGCCAGCTGGCGCGCTGATGTGATGGCGTTGCGGATTTGTCGCCGGTTCATCTCCTCCTCGGCTAGCTCTTCCAAATGATCATCGAGATTGTCATAGTCAACCTGGGCCTCGCTCTCACCAAGGTCACGCAGACGTGCAAAAGCTGCGTTCGATCTCTCGAAGCTGGGGCTTCTTCAGATTCTCACAATATAGAGCTGACTGGATGCGCGACCTGAAAGCCTGGTTGAAGATGCATTAAGATAAACGCGCTTTAACTCTAAAGGGATTAACTACTGGTTGGTGCCTGCTATTCCTATGTTAGCATCTATGTTAATAATAGTATATGCCGGCAGGTACCCAGTCTATCCCGCTTTATGATTGCTCATGCTGCTTCATCTTCTGGGTTTCCTTTAAAATAACGCTACATGTTGTAGAAAGAGGAGCCGTTCCCTTGGTCGATCCCAGCGATGCTGGGACTGTAGATGGTGTAATCGTGGCAAGCGGTTGATGCTCGTGTCGTCCCAAGCCTGTTTCGGTGCCTATCGTCGCACCAGCATCATCGGTACCCATCGACACATCCGCATCGTCGTCGGGCAGGCCGGGTTCGACATTTTCCACCCAGCTCGACACCGGGAACGGGGACACCTCTTCTCCCGGCGGACCATCATCATCATCCCAGTGCCAACATCGTCCACATTGGCTCCTCCCGTCAGAGCAGCAATGCGGATCAGAGCCCACTGAAGATCAAACGCCATCTTCATCTTCTTCTTAGCGTCGGCCTTGGCGACAGGAATGTTGAAAACGTCCCCAGTCGAGAGCGGACGTCCGGAGAGGCGGAAAGCAGCGACGCCTTGCTCGACTAACGGACTGCGGTTATTGGTTATGTGCACCCGCAACTCGTCCTCGTCCCGACAGTCCTCCTGCCACATGGTCGTCGCTCGGGGCATCCAGACAAACTGAACCCGGACCGATGGTTCATCACCCGGGAGAATGCCAAGACACTTGAAGCCAAAGTAGGCTTTCCCCCACCAGACATGGAGCTGCGGGTTGAGCGATACCATGTTCCACAGCTTGTCCGAGACGCCTAGACCACCGGTGAAGCTCGGCAATACGTCAACGTCGGCATCCTCATCGACAAGGATCGGGAGGGAAGGCTGCAGGCAACTCGCAAAAGCAGCAGCCTGTTCGAGTTTTTGCACGACGAAAAAGGGATGATGTGGCAGACGTGGGGGTCAGCGGTCCCTAGGACGACGCATCTGCCGTGATCCAACTTTCTTCGGTCCGATGCCAGCGTAGTATTCCGTATCAGGTCACCGTTGGCGTCGAACTTTTCGCCGGGCTCGTAGGTTGCATGGTCGCCTTGGGCTGCTGTGCGCGGTTTGCTGGACCCTGTTCCATGACTGGCAGCGCGCTTACGCTTTCCCTTGCTCCCGCTTGTCAGCGAATTCGCGCCCAAGGTCGACAAGTTCGATCTCGCCGCGAAGTCCCTGGATGTGGCAACTATGTCCGTTAGAAAATAACAATGAAAATTCCAATACGTTGGTGAGCATACATAGCCGAACGAGCTGTGGTACATGCATATTATGCAGATCAAGCGTGTTGACGAGCATACGAGCGTCGGCGAGCCGTCGCAGGTACCCGATCGGGGCAAGCAGCAGGGCGGCGAAATGGTAGACGTTGGGCTCCCATGTCGGCGGCATCATTCTTCTCGCATAGCCCTCAATTGTCCCGATGCGGTCGAGTCGCTCGTGGAGCTCCTCGAGCGGCAGAATGCTGGTGACGGGCTCTCGCTGCGGCACTGCGTCGGCGTCGACGTACCGCATTAGCGTGTCGCGGTCGTGGACGGTCGGCTCGCTCTGCAAAAAATCGAGACATTTGCTCAGCTGTTTCTCGTCGGACGGGGTTGTCGCGCTCAAATGTTTGGCGATCCTAGTGGGAAGATCATCGTCGCGACTGTCGCGACTGTCGCCATCAGCGCGTGTCGACCTGGCACTTCTGCGCGGCATGTTGTAGGAGTCAAGGTGAAGAAGAGATTCCACGCCCCTGATTATCCACATTAGCTATTGTGGAGAATATTCCGATCTGAAGTGATCTGAGCGAAAAAAGCCCCCAGAGAACGCTCTGAGCTATCTAAAAGTCTACAAATTTTGGAGAACACCAATCGATAAAATGGCTTAGAGGGAAATCTGAGCCGCTCTATCTAAGTGAAAGAACGTGCCCTTACTAAGTTACATCTCGACCAATTCACCCACAGACTTCAAGCTTGCGCCAACGGATCCTAACGGCTACCAAATCCTGTTGCGAAACAAGTGCCTTATCTTCCTAGCGGGGCACGAAAACAACCTCTCAAGCTTTTAATACTAGGCATTACCGCCTGGAAAAGTGGTGCGATTCTGCTCCCTTTCCTTCTTCTGCTCCACCAGTGTATATGCTAATCTCATCTTGCCGTAGAACCGTAAGTCAATTTCCCGTAAAAGCCATCTAACAGCAGGATGATACTATCTTGGACTCGCTTGCACTAGAGCATCCTTTAACTGCTTACAGTCCAGGTAACTTCCAGTCCAGAACCGCTACCTATCCAGCCGTACCTCTCGCCTATGCAGCAAAGTCCAAGATTTTCAATTACTCACGAAAAGGCGGCTGTCGAAACTTGTGCCGCTTGCGGTTTGCGCCACCAGTTGTCGTGTATGCCCCACCTCGCCGCGAACGGGGCTCTACAACTTCCCCAAGAAGGTAAGCCTATCGGCCATGAATTAGATGAAGCGTTATGCGGTATCAATAGCCCAGCGACTCGGTAGTCATGGAAACGAAGGCCATAGGCAAGAGTGAGGGAGGCCTTCTACAATGTAGAATATTGTATATAGGTGCGAATCGGAGAAACACAGGAAATCACCCTTTCGAGCCTATGATACTGTGAAAACCTCCTCCTTCAGCTCCCCGTTGTCTAGAAGCTCGAAAACCTGCCCGTCCATCATGTCCGATACATACGCGTCAGCAACAAACCGACAATTACTACCATCGTTCCGTAAGACGTATAGAGTTGGCCCACCGTAAAAGACGCACACCCGATCGCCAATCTTAAGATGCTCCGAAGCAAAACCGAGATATCCAGTATCGGTCGCAAAGAGGACACGTGAGTTCCACAGCTCGTCTGTTGTGAGGATCCATGCATAGAGTAGGCCAAAGTCTTGTATTACTGACAAACCGAAGGTGCTATTCTTGGTGGTATTGTGGAGAAGGGAAAGACCGAGAAGGGTTTGTTTCACGAAGTCGTCGAACACGTCTCGGGTCTCGGTTTCGGTAGGTGTATGATCTGGCTCGGTTGCGTGGCCATCTGGTGTTTTCGGGGTAGCCTTCACGTCCTCAGACGCATCCACGTCGTCATCTGCCTTGACAGCAGCATCGATAGGCGCCTTGGAAGGGAGAAGATCTGTCGCATCGTCTTTCCCGCCCCTATACTGTCCATCCATATCAGCCGTGCTAGAAGCGGTTGGGTCCTCGGAATGCGTCCCACTCTTCCGTCGTCGAGCTTCACAGGTTGCTCCGCACAGAATCTCGGCCCATGCGGTCCTACCGGTGACAGGGTTGCACTCATATCTCCCGTGCTTTTTGCAGAATGCCTCCGATTCCTCCAGCCAGACGAGCATCGAACGTGCGAGCTCTTGAATGCTATCAAGTTCCTCGGTATTGACGTTGGCATCCCAGTGCCGTGGCTCTGATGCGGCCGATATGCGGCCGATTTCGACGCCAATGAAGGACACAGTGTCAAAACCCGAGTCCAATGACAAGGATACGTGGGATTTGTCGTTCCCTTTGAATCCAGCGTGCTGCTTACACGTGTCGCCAGCCAGATGCTCCTTCCACGGCCAACCGGCGGAGTAGACGCCTGTGTTGTCGATCAGGGTCATGTTGTGCGGGGAGTTCAGGTTAGGACACCAGGAAGGAAGCTTCTGGGGCCGCTGCTCAGAGCTTATGAGGCTGAGGAGACGCAGTTTGGGCTCGTGAAGGAGCGCAATCTTTCCGAACCGGGTATACAGGCGCCAATAGTTCTCTCTTGCCTCTGGCGAGTAGTCGATAGCGATCTTGTCCCGGTAGACTCGGTCTATGCCCTCAGCCATGCCGAATGCGGCGTAGATTCTGTCAACAGGCTCTTTTGCAAATCTGTTCCGCCCGAGCATGACAAAATCGAAGAAGCTGAGGGCCTTTCCGGATCGCTGTGCTTCCTTGAGGCTGTCGAGCGCAATCAAAGCATGGTATCCGCCAAATAAGTCATCCTGTTCGGCGATGTCCGGCTCCACGCCACCGAACGAATAGATGGACATGTTCCGAACCACCCTGACGAGCTTTTCTGCATCCAATACCTTCTCGCCGCAAGCAATCCGAACCGACTTCCCATAAAAGTACTCTTGCGCAATCCACAGCCTTCTAAACCAAGACCGTCGGCTGAGGGCAGCCATGGGCTCAAAGAGCTCGATTGCAAAGAGCTTGTTGGCGCCTGACTTGAGATGCACGACTCTTTCAAACACCTCTTCCCGCGAGAGCGGGGGGCGGTTTGGGATTTTGACGGCGTTGAATGCGTCGATGACATCGTCACTTCGGCTCTCGGCGGTTCCCATCCAGACGTAGACCCCAGCCGCTCGTTGGTAGATGCGATGCATCTTGGCCACCTGGGTCTTCTTCTCCGAGTCGGAGGTTTGGTCGATGCAAATGGCGTCTACCCAGAGTCTAGTGCAGCCAAGGGCTTTGTAGATACTGCGGAGGCCATCGCGGAGATGGGCCGTGATCTTGAAATCAGCGCCGTCGCAACTGATGATCTCGGTGTTTGGACCCGTCCCCCATGCGTAGGATAAGGCGTAATAGATGTGCGGATTGTCGTCGGGATGCTCGACGAGGCGGACATGGATGATGGGCTCAACGGCTGCAATCTCGATAACCCGAAAGAAGTCCTCTCCAAGTGGCGTGTACGTATATGAAGTGTTCAGGCGAGCTGAGGGATCCATTACTGGGGTTTATAAGGCAAAAGTTACGAAAGTGGAGACTGTGAATTAGAACGAGGGAGTTTGGCAGTGGGATAGATTTGGCGGTTGCGCTGGGGAGCCTGACGTTCAAACGAACAGGCGCATGTGGCGGGCGTCGTCTGAAGTCACGTGGCGCGCTGGGCCAATCCCCTTCTTTCTGCCGGCCCCCACAGTGTTATTGCGCAATGGAATGGGACTCCGCGGGGCCACAGGTGCAAGGGGAGGCCCAACCCACTCGTGAAGCTGGATTGCCAGCAAACTGGTGATGTTGGCTCCGGCTGTATCAACTGCACCAGCCAGAGCCGCAAAGAGTATTGAGATGCTGACTGTTCAACTGGCCGTACTTCATCTCGGTCCCCCATATTGCGTAGAGGAGACAGTCAGAGAGGGAATATGTTCAGGGGATGGGAGTTGGTTGATCTTCTAACGATGCGACGAACGTCTGTGATGTAATTGTACGAAAGGGAACTCAGATACGAGAAGACTTCGATAAGGTCCATGGATTTTAGCTGCCCCTATTTCAACGTTGCGTGACGACCAATGGGTGATCGGGCGCAAGATCCCACCTGAGCAGCCCGACGGGGAACTTCCGGTTGTTCTCGCTTTGCATCTAAGGCCCGTCACGCGGTGATGACTGATGCGCCGCGCTAATCTAGGAGACAATCGATCTGTCGTCGTTGTCGTCGTCGTCTCGCCTATAAGAGGCATGCGGCACAGGGGCTGTTGAGTGACGTTGAGTGAGTTGGTCCGCGAAACGCGCATCGAAAGAAGCATTTAGGCATGGGTGGCGCTAAGCCCGTTTAGTCGACAATCCGCGAGAAAACCACGAACCATGTGGGGCGCCATGTGGGGCAGACGGGAAAGGAACAGGGCAGGGGGCCCCTGAGGCGCGGCTGATGCGGCGTAGCGTATCTGCCCGAGCAAACGCCAAACGAGGTCCACGACACAACGAGGACGCGCATCTCTGCGCATCTTTGCATGCCTGACGTCCGGCAGATACTCTTTTCGGTCTGAATCCGCGAGAATAGTCGGATTGCTATAGGCAGTCCGGCAAGGGCTCATGGGAGGGAACCCAACAGGATGCGTACCTTAAAGGTCCCGCGAGGACCAACATCTCGTCGTCTTGGCCTGGTCTTGGATCGACATCTTCTTCGCTGTCTCTCCCGACCCGTCGGCCTCAATCGCTCGCCTCGCACGATATCCACCGGACTACCCTGAGCCATGAACGAACACACTGCGGCGGGCATCGCCCAAATCGTCTTCTACGTCCCTGCGGTCGTCTACATCTTCTACATTGGCATTCGTTGCTGGAAATATGGACCCAAGATGGTCTGGTACCCTGTCATGGCCTTTGCCTTAGGTGAGTCAAAAATTTATCCAGCATCGGCACCGGTCCATTGGCAGTGGCTAACGTTTGAGTCCCAGTACGGCTCGCCGGTGGAGGCCTCGTAATCGCCTACGAACAGGACCGCACCAATATCACCTTGATCAAGGCCACCTATGTGCTCCTCAACATTGGCCTCGTCCCACTGCTGACGGCGTTCAACCGCTTGTCGGCCCTGGTGTCCGTGCTCCCCTCGGCCGTCCGTGAGAGCTTCCATGTATTCGATGCTCTTGCTAACTGACTACCCACACAGCTCGACCGCCAACTTCCCCGAAGACGAGCGCCTCAAGAAAATCCAGAAGATCTGCGGTATTCTTATCCTCATAGCTGCCGGGCTACTGGGCACAGCAGGAGGCATGGCGGGCAAGCCGGGGGGAGCCGAGTCACAGACGAAGCTGTCCAAAATCGCATACTTCGAGTTCCTCGCCGTTTTTGTGATCCTGACTCTAATTTGCGGGTATCTCTACTTCGCTGCAGGAAGCCACATCCGTCAGGATCACCTTACCGTGCGTTCATACGACACCCTTCTGAATTCTTCGTGCATGATACTGATACTGACACGCCGAACAGTACCTCCGCTGGATGCTCCTTGCCGCGCCCCCGCTAGCCCTGCGCACAGCCTACGGGATCATCAGCGTCTTCGAGGCGTCCGGCAACAACATCACTACCTCCATGTGGAGTCCTTTGTTCGGGTCCGCCACCGCATTTGCGCTAATGGCGCTAGTGCCCGAGTACATCGTGCTGGCTATCTTCATGTACCTCGGCCACTACCGGATCAAGACCTGCGGGAGCCGAGAATGGGTCGATGATCGCCCGCCGAAGAAGTCGTTGAAGGACAAGCTTAAGGACAAACTTCAGCAGGGTATGAGCCTTAGCCAGGTGGGGCCCGGCGGAGGCTACTCGTCTGCGCCCTCCATTGAGCAAGCTGAGCGGGGACAGAACGGGTCGGGGAGGCTTCTCGGACCCGGTGGTTCTGGGCGCGGCGGTCGTCTCGGCCGTTAACCCGCCGGTCGAGGTTTGGTGTTCTTCCCGCGGCAAAGAACACCGTCGTGTCCGGTTGGCTCAAATCAGGGGGCTACAGTACACGGGGACGTTGCCTCCATTACACCGATACGTCATGTCAGAATTCGAATAACACCTGACAATGCAAATACGGCCTTTTTGTTCTAGTTTTGAGGTGTTCAAGGGTTTCTCGACTGCATTTCACTCTCAAACTTCGATGCAAATAGACATTCTCACAATGAAATCTCATAAGCCACCTTCCACCGCTGTATTCAACACCGTGCTGGGCCACCCGACTCTATCTATTCTTGCGAAAATTTCCAAGCGTACGCAAACGGTACATCGGATAACATCATGCGGTAAGGCTTCACCAGCACCTGCACGCTATCTCCGATCACTTGTGGCCAAACGACCTGCTCCACGTTATTCCTGCGGCCAAATGGCTTTTCTGAACTGGCATGGAACTCCTGGTCGCCTTGATTCCCGTGGCGCTCCTTCGTGCCGTCTCCCGAGAGGACCACGAGGTTTAGGTCGTTGGCGAGCGACGGGCCTGGGAGATCGGCATAGGCCATGGTGACCTTGAGCGATAAACCCAGGCCCTCTTTTCCCGCTGAATCTGACAAGGATGTTAGACTTGGGACTGGGATGCGCACCAAAAACAGCTCCTCCGTCTCCTCGGCAATGGAGCCGATAACATCCCCCCCCCATACCCAGGACCTCCGGCTCAACCATGGCGAGAGTCTCGCCGACGTTCAAACGCCTCTTAGTGGTCTGGTGTTAGCCCTTTTCTTCTAGATTTTTCTCGCAGCGGTTTATACCTAGCACTTGGGTAACTTATAAAGCCAGAGTGGAGGTTAGGCCTGTGTCCCAGGTCGTCCGGAACGTACTGCCCCTTGACAGGCATGGCACCGTTGATAAGCAGGGCCTTGATCAGCGACACGGTGGGATTGACGATGGCGGGTACCCACCGACCTCGCTGCTGACACTGGACGCGGCTTCCGCCTTCATATCCCGGTAGCCATTCGCAAGCAAAGCCTCGCGCACCACGGCGCAGCACTCGGCCACCAGAGGCGTAGCCATGCTCGTGCCCGAGAGGTACTAGTAGCGGTCGTCGCCCGAAACACCGGTTTGGTCGATGCCGCTGACGAGCTTTTTGCTGCGCGACCGAGCTGAAAGGATGGCCGTGCCGGGGGCTACAAGGTCGGGCTTGAGTCTGTTCTTGGCTGAGGCTTTGGCTCCCAACGACCGCTCGTTGACCCGTCCGTCGAGGTCGGTGTCCTGCTCGTCATCCCCCGTGGCCTACGTTGTCATCAACATCGACCTCAACGTCAACAGATGGCTGGCCGCCAAGCCCCAGCTGGAGGCAATCTTCCAGCAGGTTACCGGCGCCACCTTCAAGCAGTACGGCAAGCTAAAGTTCCCTGCTCCCATCAACCCGGCTGCGAACTAGTTGTTGGGGGGGCGCTGGGTCGGCTCTCAGGGGCCTGTGGATGTAGATCAAACGGGCGTAGCAGTCGAGATTGGAAAAGTGATTGCAGAGTCCCAACTTGCCTTAGGTGCCTACCTTGACTAGACCGTACCTGTCAGATGGCACCAAATTCTCTCCTAGCCGAAGAAGCGCATGCCCGGACATTCCCCGCCTACTCGCATCATGTGTGCTCCACGCAGATAAATCCGTTGCCGAGCTCACGTACCCCGATCCTGCAGCAAAGAAACGAGACGGCTGACCTACCTACCTAAATAAGGCACCCGCCGACTCCCCCTCCTAGGTCCTCTGCTCATTGCTCCCCCCTCCTACTCCTTTGTCGCTCGTTTGCCCACCCAAGAAATGCGCATCAGTCCTCATCGTTCCATCACTTACAATTTTTCTCTCCTCGACCATGCCCTTCCTGTCGATCACCGAAATGGTCCAGGCCATCCAGGCAGAGACGTCAGTCCCACCGGACCAGATAGCTCGACTCGCCGTAAACTCGCCCGAGTTCTACTGCGCGGTCGGAAGCGTCCCCGACTCCAGCACAATCCCGACGCCGCTGCCCCATGTCATTGCGGCTCAGGCACAGGAGACACAGCGTGACTTCCCTTCGCTGCGGTATGTCAATGTTCCGCAACATGAAGCCGCTTTACAGGGGGCCCAGAAGTCCAGCCAGATGATAAACGTCGTGACGGAGAAATACGTATATGAAGAGTCTACCAAAAGCATTACGTCCTGTACGTCGCATCTCTTCCTCATCGCTTGGAATGCCGCTTAGGTGCTAACTCTTTTGGGTGTTTGTTGGCGCAAGATATGCGCCTTTTCTCCCTCGAGTTCCGCGAGGCCGTTTTTGACGCCATCTATGGCGAAGGGGCGCAGAGTCGGGCAGTCTCGCGTCAGCGTCAAGTACAGCGTGTGCCTTTACGAGGCCGTCTTCGCTCTCTGGGAGCAGTTCTCTGCTACGCTGCACAAAGATGAGACAAAGTTGCTTCGGGTGTATGTCTCAACGGCCAGGGGATTGGCCTGGGTGACAAGAAATGAGGGCCGACCTTTTTCTTTTTGAGCAGATGGGCTGGAAAGCTCTGCCAGAGAGCAGGCAGCAGACTCACGGATGCGAGAAATTTCAGAGGAAGGACTGCCCGTGCGAGCTGCGTTGATCATGAACTCATTATAGGTGAAAACTTAGAGAAATAGCACAAACCAAGTTCCCCACCGAAAACGTACCTGCCAAACTGGAAAGGCCAGCGCACAACGACCATTGGCACAAAGTGAAACATCATCTGAAAACCTTATCCACACTTCACAGCAGACTCCCGAAACATCTGGCGCTCAGGCTCACAAGACTTCCTGCACACCGGGCAAACGTACCCACTCGTCGCAATATCGACTCGCTGTACCAAGCACCGATTACAACGCCACCAGTCCTTTAGAACACGATGGGAGCGGCTTTCCCACCAATTCTGGTCGGGCCTCACAGACCGCCGGATGAGGTCCTCCTTGTGCTGATCCCGCAGGTGGTCTCTGAAATGGTCCTGGCGGTAGAACGCGGCCTTATGCCGCGGGCACTTCTTGTAGTCGCAAAGATACGTCTTCCGGGTTTCTTTCGTGTGGATCATCTTGTTGTGTCGATCCAGGTCGGCAGAGCGGCCGAAAACCCTTTTCTTGCACTCGGGAGCCCGGCAAACAAATGTCTTGTGCTCTTCAAGTTTGGGCGGCTTGGACGACGACGAGGCCATCGCTTCAGATTCAACCTCGACGAAAGTCATGACCAGAGCGTAGTAGCAGATATCCTCGGTGTGGTGGCCGTCCATTGGGTTCAGTGTCATTAGCTGGCAGGCGGCCTGCCGGAACGCCTCGGAGACGGTGTTGATGTCTGCTTGCGGGCCGAAAAAGTACGGGGAATAAGCGCGTGCGACATTGGCTAGAACGGACTGCACTGCTAATCTGCTTTCGGCCTCTGCATAGCCATGGTCCGAAGAATCTCCCTTTGCAGCCCTTGAGGCTTCGATCGCCTCGTCGATGGCCTGGTTCGTGATGAGCGAGAATTCCGAGTCAGGCATCAATTGCTTGGCCTGCTGGATTGCTTCGAGCACGATGCCATCGATCTGCTCGCGCGAAAATCCTGTGGACGAGACGGGCCATCGCTCCTCGAGCGTCTGTGATTGGGGATCGAGCACAGTGACGTCGGCGGTGGCATAATTGTCACTGTAGTACTCGGCACGGGCATGATATGAACCCGCAGTTGCGTCCGAGTCACCAAGATTGAGGCTTTCGAAGCCCGTCACCATTGGTGCTTCATCATCGCCAGGGATGAAATCGTCGGGAAGGAGACCCGAGTGGTTTCTTTCCATGGCGAACTGTGGGACTACTCGAGGGTCGAGGGAGGGATCGTACATGTGGTAGCTTGAATATGCGGGGGGTCCCATTGCACTCGGGACGAGAAGCAGATGACGGATCAAGAGGGATAGGTATAGGTAGGTAAGCAAGGCACTTCCTGAGACGACCCAGGGTGAGGACGGAGTAGATGCTAGTGAGTGAGAAACTTAACAAACTCGAAATTCGAGCAGAACAGCAGATTCCGCAACACACTGGCTCTAAATACCTGGGAACCATCCCATCCCACGAATCGATTACTAGGTGACATTGACTCCTGTTGACGAATGCCCACCATTCCGGCAGTTTGTTGGTGGTTGCACACCAGACGTTGAGCACAATGTTGACAAATGAGACAGGGCCAGGTGGTGGCCACATGTTCGTGCCGCTCGAACGTGATTGGAGTCGCATGCATGCCCCTCGGGTGGTGGTGTTTGAGCTAACGTTATTGGCAGTAACTTGAGTTTGTCACTTTTCCATATGCCTATCTTGGTGATAGCGTCTCTGCACTGGGTCTCCGATGAGACGCAAGAAACAGGATGTGCGGCAGAGTCGAGTATTGAAATGCCGAAGTTGAACGGCGGGCAGGAAGCTATTCTAAAGACTGTTCGTGGCTTATCTTGTACCCGCGGGTGTGGCACGTATCATTCACAGAAGAATGACTCTACTAGTAATGAAAAGAAAAGGGTGATTACCAAGCAAGGCGACGTTATTTTCGAACCCTGGCCGAGGAAATCCCGGAATTTGTTCCCTTCGTTGGCATTTCTATCCGGTTTCGTCAGCAATCATGAGTCTCCTCTCTTCAGTATACTCCCAATCTACCTCGGGACCTCTGCCCGCCTACAAATTACCAGCACACAAACCCAGCACCCCTAGCCTCGACCACTCAACCCTTTACCTTCGTCCCCTGCTCATCCCAAGTAATAGAGATCGGCTCGTGATTCCCCGAAAACTTTTGTCCCCCAAACCACAGCTCAAATCTCAGATCAGCCGGCGCAATGATGACCCTGACATCAAACTGGCAGACATAGAATTTGTATCCCCTCTTGAAACACGTTCCCCGTTTATACTTATGCACCAGTTCCTCTTGCTTCACGCCGTCGAGGTTGCTGCGGACTTCGCAAAGTTGGGTCGCGCCGCCTGTGATAGGCATAGTTTGTCAGCATCATGTATGAGATACCTCTGTAGGATGAACTAATCGGAGGAATAATCACCTTGCTTCATACTCCTAGGCAAGAAACCCGGATCGTTATGTGAGATAATAATCCTCGTGTCCCACGCCCTGGTCAAATCCCCGCCTGCAAGCCGAATCTGAAAAGACTTCACAAGCGGGACATTAGGGTTGATGGTATCGCCCTTCCTGATAAGCCACTCGATCTGATTCATAGCCCACTTCTTGCCCGGCTCGTACTGATCGTCGCGAACCTCCTCGTTGATGTGTATCTCGGGCATGTATGCCTCGCGCACAATGATACCATAGCTGGCGCGGGCGACGCGAGCGGCGAGGACGGAGGCGATTCCACCGGTTTGCCATTTTTGTTGGCGGTCGAGGAGGAGGCCGCGGACGACGACGAGTTGGGGGTCGTTGCAGGGAATGACGGCCACGCGGCTGGCGTTGGGGTGCGGGTAGTTGATGAAGCGCTGTTGGAGCTGATCCCGGACGTAGGGGGAGCTGCCGAGGCCGCCGGATAATATCATGTGTTGCTTTTCTGTGTTAGTGCGGGCCTTGGTCCCGTAGTTGGGGTTGCTCACTCACCACTTGTTGGGGCAGGCCGTTATCCCTGAGCCAGTCGAGCTCCTCGATGATTTTCCTTGTAATTCCTTCGACCTGTGGGTCGAAGAGCGACTGGATTTCGTGGCTTTGAAATACCTCCTATCAGCTGGTCGAAGTTCATGTAAGATCAGTGATGTTGACTTACACGGTAAAGAGCATTCTGCCATTCTCGATGCCGACCCCAGGATGACTGAAATGATGTGCGACACCATCCATAGGTATCTTAAACATTGGCTGCATGTACGCACGCTCACCAAACTTGTGCTTTAGTGTTCGGAACTGGTGGCTGCGGGACAGGCGCATTGGGTAGTCAGGAGGCAGCGCGGAGACAATCTCGGGGTATGCCGCCAATCTTTGCGTGACCAAGCGAACGAACAGCCGGTCAATAACCGAGGCCCCTATTCCCACGCCGCTGACCGGATGCATTGACGACATCTGCGGGATCCGCTGGTTCGCCGACGTAACTTGCATCAGAGCAAGATCAGTCGTACCACCGCCGGCGTCGACAGTCAAAAACAGGCTACCCATGTCGAAGGCTACAGCGCTGGTCTTCAACGTTGCAACTGCGGCAGCTTCGGCCTCGGTGAGATCGACCTGAGCAGAGTGTCGCGGCCCGTCGGTGCCAAAGCCCGCCATGCGAATCACGTCCTTGAAAGTGTTGACAACACCAATGCTCGTCCATGTCGTTGGCACACTGAAGATAAACTCGACGCCCAGATCATTCCAGCCTCCCATGTGGCGACGTCCAATCTCGGTCTCAATACTCTCCTTGATGTGGAGGTACACCTGCCTGAGGAAGTCGGTGGCAAAGTGCTGGGCTTCCACGGTAGACGCCGGTGCGCCTGAGACTCCCTGTTGCTGGGCTCCGGCCAATGTGTCCTCATCCATGAAGATCTTGAAGAACTCGCATTTGACCTTGCCGGGCATGGAGTCGTCGTCGTCAGCGCACATGAAGCCCCATGATGAGAGCGCCCCATTGCCGTGGTAGATCAGTGTTGTGGGGACCTTGCGCTCACTACGGTCACCGCTTCCTGGCCAGTCGCTGATGACCTGTATTGGTGTCCGTGGAGTCATCCATGCCACACCTGAATTTTATTTCAGTAATTGAGGTACGATGCCACGAAGCTGACTTGTGCTCACCGGTATATGTGGTCCCCAGGTCGATAGCGACCATGATCTCTGGTGAATCATCTCTATTCATCTTGTCTTGTCTTCCTCAACGCAACAGGGGGCGTGCATTCCAGGTATTCTGGTGAAAGGGGTGCTAACGAGAGCAGCTCTTCAATTCTTTTACTCCACAAAAAGAAAGATTAGCATGTCGACATCGCGGGCTTCAAAGCTGCTTGATGAGCTGGAAGAGGAGCAGGAAATCCAGCTGCCCGCCCCCCCAGCTACCTAGGTGCGCAACCTTCTGCTGCAGTGCATGCTGCAGCACTGCAGCCATGCACCCAGCCACGCGCGACATGCAGATTGGCTGATGGGAGTTTTCTGGCCGCCAGGTGGGTATGGCCCCCTCGCTCATCGGCCTGGACTTGACTTGTCAATTAGATCCCAGAACGGACGCCACTTTTCCATGGTGCGCAGCTTGGCGTTGAAGCCTGGAGCCTGCACCTACTCCAGTTCAACAAGGCCGGGGATTGTACGGTGCGATGGGCTCAAATCGACACAGTGACATGGTGCAGCTGCAGGACGGGGAGCGCTTCTTAAACCTCACACGCCCTCCTCCTCAATCACAGATTGCAGCGTTGATTCTCGAAGGATTCCCGCACCTGATCTCCGTCTTTCTAGCCATGTCGACCACGAACTTACCCTCGGGGGCTGGCACTTTATCACCAACACCAGTTGGAGGAGAAGGGCTTACAGTACCGACCGGCCTGCAAGGACCGGCTAATACTCAGGCAACTCCTAAGACGATTGCCCCGCCTTCGCCAAGCAACGAAACAACAAGCGGGTTAAGCCCAATTTCATCTCAAAGTGTGTCATCCAACTCGGGTGCCAACGGCGGAGCTATTGCTGGGGCGGCGGTTGGCTGTCTCATTGCCGGTCTCCTCCTCGGCTTTGCCATTGCTTTCTTCTTTCTTCGACGCAGGAAACAGAAAGAGGAAGATGGCCACGGTGCTGTCGACGAATCGAAGGCTCTATTTGCGGGCCCTTCGCCCCTCGCCGGGGGGAAATTCCAGCTCGACATGTTCCTTCTCGACTCCAGTCCGGACAAGGAGATCGCTTCAGAACTACGGTCCTTAGGAACACTGATTCTACAACATGTCGAGAACAACTACCACCTTCACCCTGTTCAGGAAGATCCCCGAGTCCTCGCCGTGTCGCTGATACAGCTCGGCATTGGCAATGGGGACAGTCTGGCGCCAGACGCACTCGCGCAACTCGCTCTGGAGCCGAGCACACGCCAGGTTGCGCTCCAGCACGTCATTTCGCAGGTTTTGTTCACAAGCGTCGATGTCAGTTCGCGGAGCCAGCTGTCCATGCTACCGGCGCCTCTTGCTGCGTTCCTGCGATCGATGCCGAAGAGAGAGACGGGAGAGAAAACGGAAAGTGAGTACCAACCACAGCTGAGTGTTGTTTTGGGGATGCAAACAGCAGCTAACACTCGTCAACCCCGCAGTCTCATCATTTGCCCTGAACCAGTGGCGCGCGCTGTCGGCATTCCTGCTGCACCCCGCTCGAAGCGAGCGCACACCGCTCCCGACGTCAAACGCAGCCGTGGCCCCGCAGGCAGCAGCGCTTGCCGGTGCGCTGGAACCATTCCTGGGGTATTTCGTGGCGAGCGACGAGGGTAGTCGATCCCAGCAACGGAGCCATCTGCAGGCAGTCATCGGCGAGACGACAAAGTTTGGATATGTGTTGCTGTCGCAGCCCAGCGAGTGGCGGTTCGTGCATGCCCTGAGCCAGCAAACGGGCGGTCGCGTCGCCGTGGTCTGCGCGGGCCTGATCAAGGTCACGGACAAGGACGGTACGCCATATCAAGCACCGAAGCAGGTGATTGCACCGCAAACTGTGCTGGTCTGAGAAACAAGCGGCAATGCCGCCAAGACAGTTAGGTTTTCTGCACTGCCAGGCTGCCTAATACATCTGAGCGAATTCTCCTGTCCACAGCGGATCGTCCCTTCTCGTCCGAGAGTGAGGCTCTGCAAACCAACTTCCATCACCTGAGGTCCCTCCACCGTACAACGCACTGTGCCTGGCGTGCCGCCAAGCAAAGCTGCTGCCGGAGTGAGCTGTTTGCATGCTTGCTAAGGCAAGGCTCTGAAAAGAGTCCCTAAGATTGGCTGCAAATCTCCACCATATGATGGTTGCCGTTCAGCTCGGAGGCCAGAGCCTGCAACTCGCGGCAAACCGGCGCATTATCTGCAGGTCACAGCACCAATTGACCAGCTTGAAAGAATTTGGTTGCCTTGATCCTTCGTTGACACCGCCGGGCCGTGCAGGTTGAGCGAGGTGGGGGTTGGGAGCTGGGCACTGTCAATTCATCCCGCTCGTTGTTCGTCATCTCGACAAACGAATCATCAACAACTAGGCCCCGGCCCCAGCACCAGTCAACCTCCTGAAGCGATCCGATTGCATGTCCTGAGGCGGGACGACAAAGCCCAACCCTGCCCTGGCTGGCCTGCACGAAGTCCATGACCCGTCTCGCACATCAGCCACGGATACGGGCCCTCCCCCGCGGCGCACGAACCCCGCCTGTTTCCCATTCGTGCACGCCCGACATCGCCTGTCCCCTCGCGATCAAACCATCTCGAATGTCCCCGACTGCGATGCGCGCAGCGCAACCAGCAAGATGGAGACAGAGCAAGGTGTTGGATCTCTGACGATTGCGTACAACCATCTTGTTTTCGGCATCAACCTCGATCACGTCCCCACTGCCGCCCGCCGATGCATCGAACTGGTGCGCACCTGTCACTTCGACCTCCAAGATTTGATCAAGCTCCGAAACGACTCCCTTCCAGCGCTCGAGTCGAAGCCCACCATCCTCAAGCGCATCAATGCCACCATATATAACGCCAACGCCAGTCTCCTCGAGGTTGCACGACTGGTGGAGGATCTACGGTCGGAGACACACAGAGAAAACACACCGTTCAGGGGTCAGTCCCAGCGGCCGATCTTTGACTCGCGAGGGTTCAGCACTCAGGAGCCCCTCATATCGCGCCAGCACAGCGCCGTCGTTGACGAGCTGAGTTGTTTGAGGCAGCTGGCCCCCACGGCCCCATTCATCGGAAGTAGTGCGGCTGGCGGAGGAAGAAGTACCACGTCAGAGTCGCGGCCGGTGGTGGCTTGGGAGAATGTTGCTCTCCTCAACGAGATGCTGGGTGGCAAGAAACCCTTGCGTCCTCTGAACGAATCGAGAAATGCAAGGCCAACATCCGTCAGGTCTTGTATGTCCCAGGTCTCAACCGTTGAAGCAACTGAATGCAGACCAAGCGACCCGTCTCCGCCGTATGCTTCCCCCATGCCACCTACTTCGTCCCCCAACACGTTCTTGCCGTTACCTGAAGCAATATCGGCGCCGTTCGTCTACAGTGTGTCGGCTTCCAGCAGTCAGAGGGCTAGCGACACCATCCATCCGCCCAGAGAAGATCCAGCTCCTTCCCGGGCTAAAGACACCTCCCGGCCAATGCGGACAGAATCATCGAAGAAGAGAACCACCTTTGACAGCACCGGAGTTTCGTTCTTGTTCGGGGATCTGAGTATCTCTCCGAAACACAAGGTGATCTCCACCAACTCTCAACAGCCGATTCAACAAGTCGCCTCAGAGATATACAGACCAACGACCTCTCACGAAACAAACTCTGCGTCAGCAACGCCTCCAAATCCAAACTCTAACAGCGCTCTCGGCACTCCCGGGGCCCATGCCAGCCTCCGACCACTTGTGCAGCAGCCTTTGATACGCAACCAGGAACCAGCAAGGCAACGAAACTGGTGGGACGCGGATACGCCGCCCAGTACTTTGAGTTTGACAGGGGATGGCTTCTACCTCGGCAGGAATTCTTCAACTCCCAACTTACAGGTCCAGCCGTTACTGCAACCACCAAACGTTGCAGGTCCTAGGCCCACGTCTATGTCATTCCAACATTATCTCCAGCCACCACACCCAACCGTGTCCGTCAACCAGCGGATCATCGTTAAATCACTTTCGACAATACCCCAAGAGCTCATACATCGGCAGGATGCCACTGAGCGGCCCATGTCGTTTCCCCCGATGCAGCCATCGATGACATCCGCTGCGGCTTTGGCCGTGCCGTCATCATCTCGATTTCCGACTGGGCAACTCGGTACCCCACCCAGACAACCAGGGTATCCTTACTTCGCGAGTAACCCAGCTGCAGGTGTGTCGAATATCTCGCTGGTATCCACATGCAATCCCCCCCTACCTTCAAAGGCATGTTCAAAGGAACCTGAAGTCACATCAGCAACTTCTTCTGTCTCCTTCCACGGGGTAGCCGGTGCGCTACCTAAAGACAATCCCCTGTTCTGGAGCCCAGCGGAAGCAATGGTGTCAAAGCCGCTCACAAACGAATACATCCCAAAACGCTCCTCCGCTGGCTTCTTTCTGCCCCATACAGGCACGGCCAGCGAACTCCCGAGTAACAGTCCTCCCAGAAACCTAGACGTTGCAACGTATGCTACTGTCCGAGAGCATTGGAAACCTGAATATCTTGCAAACCCAAGTGGAAGGCACCGGAGCCAGTCATATGCAGGGCAATGGCCGGCTTACAAGACAGAGGATATTGATGCTTCGGGATCGCGAGCCACACCCACTGAACTTTCTGCCGGGTCACTCATCCAAAGACAACGCGACGTTTCTGAGTTGCCATCCTTTTATTTCCCACCAGGTCATGGACTATCGAGGGAGCCAGGACGAACAAACGAGACAAATTGATGATGATTGGTTCACGTGGGAGTATATTCATGATTAAATGACCGACATGTACAGTGACTATGAGATAGAATAGATGAAATATGGACTGGATGCTTTGTTTGTTCTGATGTGGCCTCATGGTCTGATATTTTAATACAAAATAAGGTTGTTTCTCAACGTCATACCTGGCGCCATGAAGGTTCTTGGAAGCCAAACCGACCACGCCTGAGAAGAGAGCTGAAGTTGAACTTCACTTCTAGCAAATAAACTTGGGTCGGCAGAAACACAAAGGAATAGGGGCTCGGAGGCAAAGCTGTAGTAATAGGACGATCACCACGAACATTAATAGTAAATACATCCCCTAGGACACCGCAAAAGACGCTGGAATCGAGTACAGGAAATTCAATTTTCCTCGTCAAGGAGGACGAACGGGGTTTCGAATCTCATTTTCCAGTTCAAACTGACTAGAAGTCTCTTCGTGACTCAAGTTTGATGCTGAAAGCAGCGAGTCTAAGGCTCTGATAAGACTCTAGACATTTAAGTTTACCCGGTACGCATTGTTGTTCAATGGAGTAAGGTTCTTTACGTTTTGAGGCAAACATCGCCTCTCTCGGCTTTTGCGTGCCTAAGATTGTGATGATCAAAGGCAATATCGGAACTCACAAGTACCCGCTCGGCTTCCTGATATGTTGTTCAACCGTTGCTCGTGCGCTCTTGTTGACATACCGAATACAACGAGGACATGTTAGCAGAGATGGAGTACGACGAGGTCCAGTCGTGTTAGCAGAGATTGAGATGCAGTGGGGCAGCCTTACCCGTCGGACTTCTGTAGCATGTAGAGGCCCGGGGACAAAATTCTACGCAGGGCAGAGTGGTTGATACCGCAATCAGAAGACGGTCTGGCAGTCATGGCTTTGAAGGGCATGATCCAGTTTCAAACTCGCAACCTTGGAATCCTGGCAGGTCTTTAAACAACAGGCTAACTGGAATCATGTGGGCCATTCGCACAGCTGTTAGAGATGGACAATCGCTTGCTTTCCTATTCGGACTAATGTTGATTATAACACAAGCTGTACAGCCCCAAACAAAGGATCAAGCAGGAATGACAGTTTGTGTTTTGAGATATGTACTTGCAAAAAAGCCTCAGCCCATTCATACAGTAGCCATTTAAATTTATTCTCAAGTTCTGCGCAGCTTATGCCATACCAAGGGCCTGGGTTATCGCTCTACATGCTTACACTTAGTATAAGACTTATTAACTTTATTGAAACACCGCTTTGAGGAACATAAGAAACTCTCTGAGAGCGTTGTACATCTTCATAGCAACTTGAAAGTTCATAGTTCGCGTTAATACAATTGTAGGTACTGATGATTATGGCTTGCCCCCTAGGTAACTGAAGGTTCTATTCAAATGTAGGTACACATGCAGACAGAGGGGTAGTGTAATAGAAATTGCATGTAGGTTCCCTTGTTTCAGACAACGCGACCAACCCAAACCTTAGTGGCTTCAGGTTGCGCTAAATTTGCGTTCCACTTACACTTCCGTGGTACTTGCCCTGCCTTGAACTTTGCAGACTCAAACCTACAGTCCCACACTTTCTTCCTCCCTCTTTCAGCCGTGTTCTCGGCCGCAGAACACAACATAACGACCGACCCAGGCAAACCGACCAATGTGATGGCTTCATCGCGCAGCGACCTAGTGGTGCCGCGCACAAGCGCGGTCACCTTTATCAAGCCGACTGATGAGTATTTGGCTCAGCTCAGAGGTCTTGCGCACCCAGTTGAGGCCCTAAAGTCGAAAGGTTTCGTCGTCGAGGAGCTCACGAAAGAGGAACTGGAGTTCAAGAAACCTTGCAGGACCTGTGGCTCGAGAGGTAAGTTTCAAACAACATGGCTGTCTTGGTTTTGAGAAAAGCTGTGAATACTAATGTTTCTGTAGTGAAAAAGAGTAAGAATGCGGCCCGCACAGAGGAGAAGCCCGAGAACGGAGATGAAAAGGGTGCCGAAATCAAGCCAAAGTCTACAGTTTTGCAGACTTCTAGTGTGGCTCCTGTTGCCAACAAAGCCCCTGTTGCCAACAAAGCCCCTGTTGTCAACAAAGCCCCTGGCGCCGACAAAACTCCCCTCACCGAAGCAAAGTCCCTTCTGGCACCCATATTACGCTGCAAGCGGCACACTGGCTCGTTCGGCTACTCAACCAAGGTAGGTCTACAAGCTCACACTCCCGCGATCCTACCAACAGAACTAACGGGTCCGCAGGCTTGGTCCTGCTGTGTAAAACCATTCAACTCTCCGCCGTGCTGGGGCAGAGAGAACCACGATGAGCCTGTCGGCACAGACGAGGTGCTCGAGAAGCGCTGGAAATACCACCACACCCCAACCACGCACCAAGCCTCGCACCGACTCGCTATAGCCATCGACTGTGAGATGGGAACGGCCATCGACATGGAGTCTGAGCTCATACGCGTCACCGTGATTGACTACTTCACCGGCGAACGCCTCGTTAATAACCTGGTCTTCCCGGACATCAAGATAAAGCACTACAACACGAGATGGTCCGGCATCACCCAGAGTCAGATGAACGATGCACGCCAGAGGGACCAGTGCCTCTTAGGGATGAATGCTGCTCGTACGGCCGTTTTCAAGTTTGCAGGTCCTACGACTATCGTTGTTGGACACAGTGTTGGAAATGACCTTAGCTCTCTGCGATGGATTCACCACAACGTTGTCGACACGCAGATTCTTGAAACAGAGCGGCGCACGAAGGAGGAGGCTGAAAAGGAGCAAGCTGAGAAGGACAAAGAGGATGCCGAAAAGGGAGCTGAGGAGGGAGAGCCCAGCGTTCAGACAGAGAAAGGTATCCAGGGCCAGAACGGAGACAAGAAGCTGAAGGGCAAGGAGGCAGACCGACAAAATGCTCCGCCCAAGACCCCTAAGGGAAAATACAACCCCGAGGGCATTTCTCTGAAGGCGCTCACCATGAAGCGGCTGGGTCGTGCCATCCAGACCGGTAAAAATGGCCATGACAGCTTTGAGGACGCTCTTGCGACAAGGGATCTGTTGCATTATCATATCACAACGCAGCTTTGAGAGACGGGAAGGGGGTCTATCAAGTGTACGAGTACGTGTACTTTATTTGGTGCATAGGGATGACTGCCAAATTAACAAGGCCTAGTTTTGTTTGCCAAAGGCCTTCTTCGGATTTTGAAAGGCCTTGGTAAAGTTAGTATATGCCTTGGCCGCATTGCAAGATGTTTATTAAACGTGCAACAAGGCCTCCAGTGAAAGGAGTAACACCCTCCGAGAATCCAGTAAGGTCTTTCTCAGATTGTAAAAGGTCTTCATCACATTTGAAATCAGCGTTTTTTACATTGGAAGAGGCTGAGAAATGACCGTGGCACGCCTTATACAATTAATCTTGCGCCCATTGCCTGCCCCTTTACCCGCAAAGAGGTAGACAGGTACCGATATGTTTATCCTACTCTAGGTATCCGCCCTAAACCACCAGCTGTAGTCTGAATCTTCACACCTCGTGTTTCTGATGGACATGAAATAACACCCCAAAACATTGTTTATTCGACCCGCAAGTTAAACTTCGCCCATATGGACTGCTCCATCTGCCTCCGTGCGATCCCTGAGATGCCGTTTTGACCTCACAATTCCCACCCAACTCTGGCTGCATTCAATGTTAGAAAGGGATGCCCGTTAACATGTTACACTCTCCGACACTAGTGATGCCCATGGTATGTCTGGCTTGGTGAAGCTTACCGTGGGATGTCGAGAGGATGTTTCGGTGAGACATTGCTGTCATTTCTTTCGCAATAGTCTTTCGCACCCTTTTTATCTTCCCCAGGGCGTATATTTATGTGATAAATGAGGTATCGAGGGTGATTGCTCGGTAGTATATCCTGCCCCAGACGGTTCCTCTTCTTTGCAAAACCGGAGGGACATTCTCAGGCTCTTGAGAATCCTGCTGGTCCGAGACTTCGGCATGTATGGTTTCTAGCTGCCTCGGGCGATAGATGCATTGCTGTTTGTGGTAATATCAGCAAACGATGGAGCGTACCTCTATAGTCATACCTGACAGTCTTTTTTGGCCGAGTCCACATTAGTCGCCAATCCTGAGCAGGTGGTGAGCCGCACCGAGGGTTACCCGAGCCAAGGTGAGTCCAAGAAATTCGCCCCGGCTATACTTGCCGTGACCATAAATGAGTCAGTGGGGTTGCAAGAACGAACCTAGGTCCAATTTTGGGACACCGGCCCCCCTGCACGCAACGGTCACTTTCCCTCGCCACGTAACTACCGTTTTCTCTTTTCCATCTAAGAAGTTACCGTTACGGGTCGATGAGAACTTCGAATAATATGCGCTCTATCAAAATATCTAGTACAGGCGCTACGTTATTGTCACAAAGAAGGGAGTTCTAGCGATGAATGGGCCGAAAATTTACGATGCGATTGGAAAGTTGGGTCTGAAGAGAAAAATGGCGACGGCATGAAGGCCGTTTTGTCCAAGTCATGGCATTTAAGGTGGGTACGGCTGCGGACTGGATTCAAGTGGCATGGCAATCTTAGACAAGACGAAAGTCGGGGCACGAGCTTATCTCTGCAAGCACAGACTCCATTTCTGATCTTATCTACAGGGGTTGGTGGTGGTCTCGTTAGGCCCGGCTTAGTTGTTCAGAACCTTTTGGGTCATCTGGACCTGCCTCTCCTTCTAGAAGCCCCCCTTGCTCTTCGGCTGCAAGTGGGCCGGCGTCGGGGACAACTTACCCTCCCAAACATCCGTGGCGATTCTAAGTCCTAGTGGCACACCGCTAATTGGGTACTTGCCCTCGCGATCAAACCGTTTCTCCATGGTCTTATACCTCACCTCCTCTAGAGCCTTGTACTTTGTCGAACCATCGGCGTTCAGCATGTACGGGGACATGTCGGACTGGGGGTTGACGTTGGGTACCAGAACGTCTTCACTGGCAAAAGCATCAAATCGCCAGTGCACGCCAAGGAAGACGCGGGACAAGGCATTCTCATAAATGATGGACCATAACGACGTAAACTTGATGGGGAAACAAGTGCGCACCGTTCCAATTTGCTCCTCGATGGGCCTCGTCGCATCGTATGACTCACGGAGGTCCCTGCTGATGCCGTTGAGCTCGTCCGAGATAAACTCAACCTCGATGTTATCGGGGCCATCGAGCGGAAAGTCCAAGCCGTCTCTATCCTTGTAGTAGAGCCTCGCCATGTGGAACAAGGCAGCACCAAATGTGGCGTGACCGGACGGATAGGCAGGGAAGGGCGGCTTGAAGGAGGTGATGTTTTTGTTTGTCTCGGGCGCGCCCACCGTCTGGAAAAACGGATCGCCCAGGCCCGAGGGATGCTCCCGGATGCCAGTCAGGGGCCGCCAGAACTCAAAGGTGTACTTTTCCTTCCAGGCAAAGATACCTGCATCGGCCAGCGCTGCGTTGCAAAGCGCAAAGAGGCGGGCAAAGTCGGCGTTGTTGGCTTCGGCCGTCAAGTCCTCGCAAACGCGCCGTTCGTACGCGATCTTGCGGAGAATTTGGTTGTAGAGACGAGGCGGAGTCCCAATGAGATTGACGCCGTCGTAGGCGAAGAAGTATCCCGTGGCGTGTTGGGAAGCGGAGCGACGGACTCGCGGATCTGACAAGACGGTGCCCGAGCGCATAGCATCGAGGAGCGAGTCTTCGTCTTCGATGGGGTCGTGTCGGCTGAATCCAACTGGCGGATCGGCGAGTATGTGTTCCGTGGTCTCTCCGTTGACCTTCATCTGCACGGCCACGCGTCGAGTGGCGGTGCCATAGAAAGGGCCATAGTATGGCGACTCGGAGTGCTTGGGACCATTGGGGTTATTGATATCGTCGGGGACGAGTCGAACGGGGTGATTAGGCTCGGTTCGAAACTTGAATGGGCCCTCTTTGGTGTGGTACATGCCTTTGGCGGCCCCCGGCTCGCCGCTGTAGAGGAGAAGATCCAGGATGGCCTTGGCAATGGCAACACCAAACTGAAAGTCGGGCAAGAAGACGTCAACATTGAGAAATTCATCCACGGCCTTGGCAATGAAGCGTTTCAAGGCGAAAGTAGTCGCGGTGGCAATGTCTGGCATTGTGGTTGCATAGAGCGTCTCAAGGACGGTGATGGCAGCACCGGCCACGGCTTGGCGAGCATCGCGAACGCCGTCTAGGGATGGCAGCTCAGGCAGGTAGCAGGTGAAGGCATCGTGCATGGCGAGATGGAGGATGCCGAGGGCGCGCGAGGAAAGTGCGGGGCCGGTCTGGGGGGCGGCGGCCAAGGAATGGGAAAGGCGGTTGAGGTCCCGCCAACCAACCACGCACAATTACAGCGTCAACCGGTCAGAGGGGGAAAACGCCATTTTTCTGGCTTCACTAACATGTGGTCCAGACCGCTTCCTCTGTGGAAACTGTCAGAAGCATTGCACACGGAATTGGGTGGATTTGAAAGGGTTGCAATTGCTTGATTGTATGCATCTATCTGTTGTGCTCAGGATTTACTCAAACTGGCACGAGGCTGGCGTATCTCCGCAAGCACAGACTCCATTTTTGAGCTTATCTCTGAGCCTTTCTCTTTTCTCCGGCGAAAGAACTCCTCAAGGCTCTACTTTCTCGGCATTGTGAAAGCGGGTACAGTATGACGCTACTAAAAGGGAGGTGAAAACAGGTAACAAGATGTACAAAAGTAAGGAAGAAGGGAGATGTGATTAGATCGTTTCCTCGTTCAAGACAGATCGTCGGCAACCCTTGCGTCCAGATCGGACACCCGGCCTCCACAAACGGAGGTGAATTTGCGGGAAACTCGTACTTGAGCTGTAAGTGGAGTTCCATGTTGAAACTCACCAAGAGCTTGAACAGCAGCGGCACCCTGAAAAAAACAGAGTAACGATCTGTCCGAATCGCCATAAGTAATCCAGAGACCCGCCATCCATTTGAGATATCCCGTCATGTTGTAGCTGTTGGATAGCAATTAAAAGCCAGAATAAGAAGCCGCTAATAGTTAATGGAACTGTAATTGACAAGAACCGTTACAACCACCCTGAAGTACTATGTTTGCGCCTTTTCATAAACCACTGTTCGGCCTTAGCCCAGAATACACGCACCGATTTCTTGTAGGCAGGAGATAAAAGCATCGCTATCATATTGACAAGAAGCAATAGGTACGGGAAGAGTATAATAAACCATGTGTAGACCCAATTAGCAATACTTTAGCTTTGTTATTAGAAATCAACCTTTCCTATATGTTACAAGCTGCAGTCAAATGGTAGACAATGTCTCGATATCTGTCGTTTAGGTCAATAATACAGCCGCATGCTGCTGGGAGGATCATTACACCGCATATGACGATTATTGTCAATACAGACCGGCGGATAGCGGTTTCATCTCTGTCCAAATCAGTTGGTACTACGGCGGATAACCAGCCGGCTGACAGAGGCCATCGCTCGTGCTGTGTTGAGGTGAGGCCTTCTATGGCGAAGTGCGATCTGCGGAGCTGAACCTTGTAGGAGGTCGCCGTTCTTTTCTCACGTGCACAGCCGAAGTCGCAGCTCTTGGCACAGCTGCTGCCTTCGACACTGGACCCGTAACGGAGGCGCGGGCAAGAGGAAACGGACAAATCACACGACGGAGAAATGAGCGGCGGAAAGAGCAGCGAAAAGGACGCCGAGGAGAATCGGGCAAAACGACATTGTCAACAAGCCAAGACCTGAAATTATCTTCATCTTTTCTACGAACAAAATATGTAGCAATCCCAAATTTGAAGCCCCTATTTCCCCCACTCTCTCCTCACCCAGGCACTCACTTAAACTGCTTGAAGAAATCCCACGTCTCCCCCGGCGAAAACGTCACCGCATCGCCCGTCAACTTCGGCGTCGGCGTATGCGGCCCATCAAACGCCACAAACACCACCGGCTTATCCTCCTTACACCCCGTATAGACCGTCTTAATCCTTTTCTGGCTCCCCGCCGCCGGCTCCTGCGCCGTCGTCGCCGCACACCCATTATTCTTCACAAACCGATCCCTCATCTGCCTGCCCCCCGAAATCGGCAGTACCGTATCACTCACCCCATGCTGGCCATAATACGCGACCGCGTCCGTATTCCCCGCCGCACACCCTGAGATCTGCGGATTCCCCGACAGCACCGCAACCGCGCGTAGCTCCTTCCCTAGCGAGCAAGCAAGCGAGTAGCTCATCGCCGCGCCGTACGAAAAGCCAGTCGAAAACCGCAGGTCCTGATCCACGCACAGATCCGCCTCCACAGCCGTAATCACCGACCTCAAAAATGTCACATCCTCTCCGCCGGCATTCCCCCAGCCATTCGACAGCCCATTCGGCGCGACATAGATCGCCCCGAGGGTATCATTCACCAGGCCCGACAGCCCATAGTACGGGACATACCCGCTCGTGCCAGAGACGACTTGTCCGGCGTTTCCGCCGAGGGCGTGCAGCGTGAAGATGAAGCGGTAGGGGTGGTCTTTGTTGTAGTCGGCGGGGAGCTTGACGAAGAATTCGCGCTTTTTGCCGTTAGAGGTGATGGTGAGGGCGGTCTTTTCGGAAGAGGCCGTGACTAGCTTAGGGGTGGTGCCGCAGCCGGGGGAGGGGGTTAGGGCCAGGAGGGGGGTGGTGAGGGAGAGGAAGAGGAGGGAGAGGGAGAGGGGTGTCATTTTGGAAAGAGGGTGGTGAGGTTGGTGGGAGGTGAGTTTGAGGTTTGTGAACTTGAGGCTTGTGGTGTGTAAGTGCCGATGAGACGAGTTATATCGTAGAAGGCAGTATTAGCCGCAAGTCCCGACTACAGCTACCGTGGGCGCGGTGTTCGAGTGCGGCTAATTGGCATAATGGGCTTTATTATGAAGAGGCTCTTGTCATGGCCGGATTTGACATATGCGCCGAGAAATCTGGACTCGGGAACGGGATACGGCATCTAAAACAGTGCTGACGAGTAAAGATCCAGGAACAGATTTCCGAAAACGGCATGCAGTCGCTCTAGAGGCGCTCCGCATGTTCGGCAAGGGGCCGAGCGGATACTATGGGCAGAGGGGCGGATGCATTCATATTCTGTTCCAGAAATCGCATCGAGATGAGTTGGTGTTGTCGGTAGATCCCGCATTGATGGACTACCAAGACCCTGGGAGCGAGGCACAGTCTTTAGAGTTTTGTGTGGCCCTGGTATGAGGTTGACGCTATCCGAGCCCCTGAAATGGCCACCCTTGCTGCGTACCCTGCACCATATATTCGCCGACTGCCGAAGGATCACCAACGACAACACCCGACTCGATGCTAAAGTATCTCTTGCTCCAACTTAAAAGACTTTTGAAGGGTGCTAGTGCCAATCCCAGAGGAAGGGAAAAGCTACACCATCTGAGTCTCATTTTGCATTCGGTGAGGTGTGATGCAGTCTCATGATCTCAACGCTCTTTGTTGATTTGGACATTGCAGGATCGGAAACGTTGCAAGACAGACAACTTGATTCAGTTACAAGAATCTGCGAAATCTCAAATACAGCAAATAATCAGCAACCCGCTGTCAGGGCCCGCCGTCAAAATCGCGACAATTTCTCTCCCGCCCATCTCCAAAGACACCCGGTAGCAGCCCTGGAGAAACCCCCCAGAATTAACCAGATCGACCGAATAAGCATTCGTAAGCTGCGGAATGTATGCCCCTGACCCCGCTTCCCAGCACCCATCAGGAAGTTGGGGTACATTCAATTTGCGGTGATTTCTCCCGGCCTTTCAGCCGGACGGGGCTCCGAGTCCTGCGCCAGACACCGCCAAACCAACTCAAGAGATTTTTGAAATTTTACTCGCCCAAGCCCGGAACCAAGTCCTGAAGGAAAGCGGTTCTAGAACTCATACCCTCGGTCAATCTACATCGTGACGGGTCCTGGTAGCCAATTTATAGTGGTGCCAACGGGAGGAGGAGCTGGTGTTGTATTTCACTTAGCGGAGTGGCTAATTATGCGATGTTACTGGTCGGTGGACACACAGATCGTACTAATTACCGGTCAGTGGTAACCGACAGTTGGCGTCTTGAGTGACGATGGCCTCACTCGCTCCCTTGGGATTCCAATGTGACATCAGGACCTGTGGCCTTTGTGATGTATAAGTCGCAAGGACCCCACAATTACACCAGTATCACAAATCAAACCTGACAGGTCCTCTCAAATACGCTGCCGTATAAATCAGCTCCCATCAACCTTCGACTTGAACACGTCAACTTTCAAGTCAACGATTTGAGCAACCACCCGCAACCACCACCATGACAAAACCAACCCTCCTCCTCGCCCTCTCCTCCCTCCTCGCCACCACCACCGCCCTCGCCACCCCGGCCTCCCTCCCCCCTCCCCTCCCCTCCCAACTCACAGGCACAATCCAAGTCCTCGCCGTCACCTCCCTCTACAAAGCCACCCCCAAAGACTCTATCGGCTGCCTCAACAACGCGGGCCTCCTCACCCTCAACGACTGCGCCGTCTTCTCCCATCAATCCGATGGCCCCGGCGTATTGTCCACAAACCTGGGCAACTGCTCGTTCCAGGATCGATCGATGCCCGAGAATAAAGAGAGCCATTATGGGAGGGGGACGTATGCTTGGCGGTGTACGAGGGAGGAGCTGAAGGAGGCTGTTGGGGAGGTTTATTATACTGCTGTGAGTTCCTTTCGTTACTTGTTGTCTTCCATGTGGACGGGAGAACGAAGGGAGAGAAGGATGGCAAGGAAACTGGGGAGAAAGGAAGCTAACATTTGGAACTTGAAAATAGAATATGAGCGCCAACACCACGTATTCGTTCATTGGAAACGGGAATCTAGACTTCTGGTATGATGTCCCGGCGCTGCCGACGAAGGAGAAGGAGGCGGTCCCGGTGTGGAGGTTCAATTGGGGATCTTTGCAGGCGGATGTTCCGGAGGGCCATCACAAGGTTGCGTGGATTTGGGTCCCTGTGGCGACGGTGGAGGGGAGTGGTGGGGAGCCAGTTGAGTAGGGGTTGGGTTGCTGTATGAGTTCATGTTGGATGTGTTGCTCGGTGGAATGTAAATCTGAGGGCTCTGTCCGGGAGAAAGACCTGTTGCTGTTTTTGCTTGTCAGTTGAGTGGTTATTTAGATATCGAGAACGTCTCTTCGCACTAAGGCCTCTGTCTCACTTGCAATATGATCCCACACACAGCCCCAGCCGCGAGGCTGTCACTGACACCGAGCAGGCCGAGTGCATAATGTGTGAGATAGTTCAAGTGAGATGGAGACCATAGTGCAAGGAGTCTTTTTTTAGACATCAAACCTACAAGTAGCATCTCCCACCCGAGCTTGCCATAACCCAAGACCCGGGATACGGCCCAAATCCTGGATGCCCGAGGCACAATCAAGAAACCACATGCCGGCAGTTTCTCCCAGGCCATGCGCTCTGCCCATCACCAATTCCCGTGACTACCGAGGCGTTTCCTGTCGATGCACCGGCAAGACCTCCCCCAATCAATACGACATGCACAAATATCCGGGACCATCAATCCCTCTCAGGGGATAGGCCAACACCCTTTACCCGAATATACCAAGCCGCCCTGTCCGACCGCCAAGACGTAAGAATAGAGGGCCAAGTTGCTTGTGTCTGCATCTCAGCGGCAAACACCTCTCAAAGCGCGCCCGGTTGGGGGTAATTGGCTGTGCCGCGTATTGTTGTCAATAGGCGCTAACATTGCCTTGCTGCTGTCAGGTCGTCGGGTATCGGCAGGTAATCAAGAGAAGAACATGGGAGATGATCTAGAAGGCCGGGACGTCCCTATTTTCTCCTTTATAGGCCGCCGGCTGCTGTCAGTCTATCCGTGTGACGGAGGTATCGGTTACCAGGTCAAACACCCAACAACAAAGACATCGCCAGGACCGACCACTGGTGCCATCTGCCGCCAGAATGAAGTGGCTCGCCATCGCCTCCCTCCTGGGACCAGCCCACGCCGCGCTGCGCTTCGGCTGCTCAACCCTAACCGTGCAACGTCTCGACCCCGTCGTCGAGCCCGGAAACGCCCCCTCGGCGCATGTGCACCAAGTCGTCGGCGGAAATGCCTTCCAGGCGCTCGTCGACCCGTCCAACGACGTAGGAAAGCTCGCCAACTGCACCACGTGCATCTTCAGCGAGGACAAGTCCAACTACTGGACTGCCGTGCTGTACTTCCGCGCTCGCAACGGTTCCTTCCTGCGCGTGGGCCAGTACCCCAACGCCGTGTTCCACGATGGCCAGAAGGGCGGCATGACCATCTACTACACCCAGGAGTCGTTCACCAGCAATGGCAAGCAGAAGATCACCGCCTTCAAGCCTGTGAGTCCCTCCTATTCACCCAATCCCCAATCCCCAAAGCCAACCTGCTACCCATCGTCACCCCTCCCTCCTTCCCACGGCTAACCCCTCCCTTCTCCAGGGCTTCCGCATGACCGTCGGCAGCCCCACTATAACCACCCTCTCCGAAGCCCAATCCTACAAAGCCCTCAAATACACCTGCCTCGACGACATCCTTACCCGGGGCCGCGAAACCTTCGACTTCCCATCAACCCCCTGCCCCGCAGGAATCATGGCCATCCACCACTTCCCTGCGTGCTGGGACGGCAAAAACCTCGACTCCCCCGACCACCAATCGCACATGTTCTCCACCACCCTCGGCGGCTTCCAGATCGCCTCGCCGTGTCCCGCGTCTCATCCCGTGCGCATGCCGCAGGTGGCGTACGAGACTATGTGGGATACTACGCCTTTCAATGACAAGTCGCTGTGGCCGGAGGACGGGTCGCAGCCTTTTGTGTGGAGCACGGGGGATCGCAAGGGGTACAGTACGCATGCGGATTATTTGTTTGGGTGGGAGGGGGATTCGCTGCAGAGAGCGATGGATTCGGATTGCTTCTTTCAGAGGTGTGCGGATGATAGACCCGGTGGCGTGCTGAAGATTCAGACGCCCGAGGAGCAGAATGCGTGTGGGTTGAGGAGGACGGTGGAGGAGGATGTGGATGGGTGTAAGTGATGCTTTTGCTTTGTTTGTTTCGGGGTGAGAACTGACTGACTGACTGATGTGTTGCAGGGCTTGATAGGCTTCCTGGAGACAGGGAGGTTTTCTGAGAGAGGGAGGTAAGTTCTGGGGACTGTGATGCGGCCGCGTTCTAGAAAGTTGGTTGGATGCCGCGGACGGGTTCTGTTCCAGTTTGTGGTCGACAGGGGAGGTTGTCAGGGGTAAACGTCTTTGTTCCAGCCATGCCCGTAACAAACCATTGTTTCCAAGTTCTTTGTCCCGCAAGACGCTCAAGCCAATGTCAGACAGTATATTATGACACTTGTCACCGATGTGTTGTCTCTCAGGGCCGTCAACTCCAACATTTCCACCAGCAACTCCAGAACCACACGAGGATAACTTCACCAGACAGTTTATCGGCCCATCCCACCAGCGGTACAGCTCGGCGCTTCAACAGCAAAACAACGCTGCACCACGAATATTAAGCAGCTCAAAGCTCAACACCTCTGCCTCCCCTCAAGCAAAGTCCATAACAAACCCACAAACCCACAAACCCACAAACAGCACCATGTGCGGCTGGCAAATCCACATCTTCCACTGCCGCGTCTGCGACGCCCAAATGCTCCAACGGCTAACCCTCCCTATCCGCTGTATACCGCACCGCGACACAAACAAAGAATGGGGCGTCCGAGGCCACATGGCGCGAACCTTTGAGAGGACAGTACAAGATCGTTCGCGGGCTTGTTACCGATGCGATCCCTCTGGGACCAAGTACCCTGACCCGTGGATTCTCGGGCAGGTTCATGATGCGTCGACGCAGACGGAGTAGCTAGCTGCACAGCTGGTTGATGGTGGGAGGAAAGAGACGAATCTGGAATGGCGGGGAATATAGAATCATGTTAGTTTGGCGAGGTTTCGGACGCTTGTGACAGTTGCTGTGATGACGTGCATGGCAGGGTGACATCATGCAATGCTCTGCAATGCTTTGCAAATCTTGATGTGGAGCGGTGCAGAATGCGTTGGCGGGCAGGGATTTGCGTCCACGGACGCGATGGACTGATTGAGATCATAAATCGTTGAATATCGGGGTATCTATCTAACTCTGTCGTATCTACAGACCCTGTGAGATCTCTCATCAGTCATCAGCCAGCAGTCTCTCGCATGTGGGAACCTTGGAACTGCTGGATCGCTGTGACGTCCAGAGCAGTCCCAAAGGCTGCGCCAGCGAGCCCGCGACTCGGAGTCGCACATGCTATGAGGATACGTAGGAAGGCACCGGGGCCGGTAAGCTCACCGACACAATCGGGAACCAACTCGATCCCTATAGTCCATACTTGTGTTAGCACAGCAATGTGAAGGTATCACGACGGCGCGCGCAGAGCCTCGACGTGCTGTGTGGTAGAGTTCTTGTTCTTGGTTATCCCGGCGTAATATGGCGAAGGAGGCTGAACGACGGGCTCCTCAGTTCGCGAAGATTCTCACGTTCAAGTCGACGCTCCCCGTTGCGATCACACACCGAATCTGAGCCTCGCTGCCAGGCCCAGCCCCAGTACCCTTCTTCGGGGTCCCGTTCGTCTCGCCTTTCCCATCCACACCATTGACTGGGACATCCTTGATCACAGAGGGGGCCCATCTGATGCATTGCACGAAATGGCCGTGTGCGTCTCCTATCGTCTTGACACAGCGTCCTTCCTGCGTGAGATCCCAACAGCGCAGAGTGTAGTCGTCGGCCACCGATAACAGATATTTTCCCCCCGGGTGGAATACCAGCCCCCGTACCCAGTTATCGTGGCCAACGAGTGTCTTTATTAGTACACCGCGCGCATCCCATAGCCGAATCGTCTTGTCTCTTGAACCCGTCGCCATAAACTCCACAGGGCTTGTGGCAGGCGGCTTCTTGACGCCGGCCAGCGTAGCCAGATGCGGGTAGGCCGCGGCTGGCGCAATCGTGCAACAGAGAACGACGTGCTCGTGGCCGATGAGGGTAACCTTTGGCTCCGGGTTCGGAATCGAGATATCCCATAGCCGTCCGGTGTAATCATCGCTCGTCGACAAAATATATTTTCCGTCAATCGATGGACACACGTCTCGCACCCATTCGGCGTGCCCACGCAATGTTTTAACACAATAACCCGTGCTGACATCCCATATCCTCAAGCTCTTATCCCGACTGGCGCTTACCAACAAATTCCCAGATCCGCCAGCGACACCAGAGGGAATAAACCGTACTGCGCTGACACTGTGATCGTGGCCAGGAAGTGTTCTGATATTCTTGTAGTCATCCGATGGGTCCCACAGCTTGATGGTCAAGTCGGAGCTACAGGATGCGAGAAGGGTGTTGCCGCGGGGGCCTCCGTAGTCGACATCTAGCACGGCTTTCGTGTGTCCTTTGATCGTTCGCTCCAACTCGCCCAGCTCCCAGTCCCAAATCTTGATGGTCTGGTCCTCAGAACCCGAGGCGAGGGAGGAGAAGATGGGATGGAACGCAACGCAGGTTATGGGGCTGCGGTGAGACTGGAGGGTGTGCCGTGCCGGCGATTTGGGCAGCCAGGCTACTGGGTCCTTGTTCTGACGGGAGGTAGGCGTTGCGCTGTTGAGCTCGGATTGCAAGACGCTGTTGCGTGATTCGAGGTCCATTATCTAGGAGCACGACAATGTTAGGACGAAGCAGGAACAGGAATTGGGCCGGCCGCAACTGACCTTCTTCTGTAGCCGCACAACGCTGGTCCATTTCTTTTCCAGTAGCCCCTCATATTTTTTTGCTGTCGCGGCGTCGAACACCTCTTCTCCAAGATTCAGCTCGGCCCGGAGAGCTGTTGCGCTACTCGTCAAGTTGGTCGCTGTCAGGTATGCAATTATGGCTCGGTGCCTGCACCAGGCGGTCAGCTTCTAGCGCACAGAGCGATCGACAGGCACTGGCTCAGGGCGGTGCCAAAAAACCTACAGCTCTTCGGCCTGCCGGCTTGTTAAAATCTGGGACATCTTGCCAAGTGCGGCGTCTGGTGGTGGGGAGCACGCCTCAGGCGTCAATATCAGGTTGGTTCGAGATGACCGTCGATCGGGGCTCTCGCGGAGGGGTCGCCGTCGGTCAGCGGGTGGCGCGTCTTATCGCTACGTCGTCTAGCGATCGCGGTTGCAGTGCTGTCAAGAAATCTAGAGGAGCGATTCTGGAGAAGGCAGGGCCCTTATCTCCATGGCCAGGGGCGGTTCCAGCAATCGGAATGGTTTGATTTTCGGTGAGGTCTCTTTGTCGGGACCGGTTCGAATGTCTCAGCTCCTCAAATCCACAGAGGGAGAGCTCCGCCAAAAAAGAAAAGTGGATCGCAGGGCGACAGAGCGCAGAGAAGCGTTCGGTCTGGGGGAAGCAAGGCTGGTCAAGCGGGCTGGTCAGGTTGTAGCTTCGATAAACAGTACAGGTCGCATGGAGAATGGCGGGGCAAACATCCGGCCACATGAAACTTGGAGATTTTTTCCCTGAAAGGCGAAGACAACAAGCTGTCTGCGGGCGGTGCTTGACGGCCCCTTGCAGCTGCCAGTGGGGCGTGGGCGGGTGGCGGAGACAGGGATTGGTGACATCACGGCCGGGTTTCTCCAGCAATGACGCCCCCGCAGCCGATTGGGCGACCACGTCAACAATGCCCTGCAGTGTCCCTAAAGCTGCCGTGAAATGCATGGCGCGCATCACCGCACAAAACCCGCAGATCACAGAAAAGGCATAGAGAGTTGGGGATACTGACGTGAGCGCTTCCGCGTCCGCAGAGGATAGTATTGTAGAACCTAACTATTTTGTAGATTCGCAGCGTTGCATCACCATTCCGGTCTAGTTGACGAATTGACGCACCGATCGCAGAGCGGAAACCCGTCCCGCCACGATTTGTTCCGCCCAGCAGGGCCACCCTTGGGCGCAGCCCCCTGTCCTGTCCCGCCAACCAGAGGCAATCGCAGTCGTGCAGCGCCGAATACCAGAATCAACAATCGGGCGCTTCGAGCTTTTTTCCATCTCCCGCAAAACACCACCGCCAGAGCAAGAAGAGACGAAACCACCCGCCTTTTTTTCCTCGATTTGTGTTGAGAGCCGATCTCCGCCACTGCTGCTCCCACACTACCCATAAAATATACCCCGCCGTCAAGATTGGACTTCGCAAGTCGTACGTGGCACGCTCCCACACATTGAGAATCCTCGAGCACTCCTCCTTCAACGTCCAACACTTTGTGCAGCACTTCTAGCCGACGCAGAATAGTTCTTGCCACCCGGTTTTCTCTAGAAGCTAACGAGACGCGTTGCCGCGTAGGCCGCAACCGAATAGCGACGAAGCAGACATCGACCCAACCGCTCTCCGCGAGCCCCACGAACAGAAAGGCCAGTCAAGATGGCCGAAGAAGAGGACTTTAGCTCCCTGCCCATAACAGACCGGTGGGTGCACAAGGTCTGGAAGGTCCGGAAGCAAGCGTACGAGGATGCCGCCAAGCAGTTCGAGGCCACAGGAGACGAGTATGACCCAGTATTTCGCGAATTCGTCTCGGATTCGGGGTTGTGGAAAGGCGCCGCAGCCGACTCGAACGTCGCAGCGCAGCAGGAAGGTCTCAACGCACTTTGCGCGTTCCTGAAGTTTGGCGGCAGAGAAGGCGCTGTCCGCGCGAGGCAACACGCCGTCACACCGATTATCGAGAAGGGTTTGACGTCGACTCGAGCAGCAACAAAGGCCTCGGCGCTGGAGGCATTGCTCCTGTTCGTCGAACTCGACGTTCCCGGCCCTGTGATCGAGGACATTCTCCCCGCTCTTTCCAACAAGCAGCCCAAAGTTATCGCGGCCTCGCTCGCCGCCCTCACACAGATCTACCACAACTATGGCTGCAAGACGGCGGACCCCAAGCCTGTGCTCAAGTTGCTACCCAAAGCCTTTGGCCACGCAGACAAGAACGTACGAGCGGAGGCGACAAACCTGGCCGTGGAGTTCTACCGATGGCTACGCGAGGCCATGAAGCCGATGTTCTGGGGTGACCTCAAGCCCACCCAACAAACCGATCTCGAGGGGCAGTTCGAGAAGGTCAAGGCCGAGGGGGCACCAAAACAAGAGCGGCTGCTAAGGTCGCAACAAGCCGCCAAGGCACGAGCTCCGGCCGCCGGGGCCGATTACGTGGAGGAGGAAGAAGAAGAAGTGGAGGAGCCCGCGGAGATCGACGCGTTCGACTTGGCCGAGCCGCAAGACGTGTTCAGCAAAATCCCGAAGGACTTTTACGACAACCTCGCTTCGACCAAGTGGAAGGAAAGAAAGGAAGCTTTGGAGGCCCTGTATGCCGTCGTCAATGTCCCTAGGATTAAGGACGGGGACTTTGCCGAGGTTAACCGTTGCTTGGCCAAATGCATGAAGGATGCCAACATCGCAGTTGTTACCCAAGCAGCGCAGTGTATCGAACTCCTCGCCAAGGGGCTGAGAAGGGGCTATTTCAAGTACCGTTCCACCGTGATGGCGCCCATCATGGAGAGACTGAAGGAGAAGAAGCAATCGGTTGCCGACGCCCTCAGTGCTGCCCTGAACGCAGTTTTCTTGACGACCAACCTCACCGAATGTCTGGAAGATATCACAACATATCTCGCGCACAAGAATCCCCAGATCAAGGAGGGTACCATGAGGTTCCTCGTCTATTGCCTTAAAACGACAAGGGATGTCCCCGCCAAGCCGGAGATCCAAAGTATTGTCGAGGCGGCAAAGAAGCTACTGACGGAGGGCAGCGAGGCCCTTCGATCGGGTGGCGCTGAGATCCTGGGAACAGTCATGAAAATTATCGGAGAGCGTGGGATGAACCCGCATCTGGAGGGTCTCGACGACGTTCGAAAGGTCAAGGTGAGGGAGTTCTTCGAGGTTGCTGAGGTGAAGGCCAAGGAGAAGCCAAAGCCTCCGCCTGCGCCAGTGGCGAGAGGGCCGCCGCCCAAGAAGGTGATGGGAGGCAAGAAGGCACCCGCCAAGAAATTCGCCCCGAGACCCGCCCCGGTTGCGGCTCCTCCGGAACCTCTCGCACCGGAACCGACCCCTCGCGCAGCCCCGAGCACCAGGCTCAGTATGCCGAAGCCTGGAGGTCTTGGTGGCCTCAAGGCTCCACAGAAACGCACTCTGCCGGGCCCCGGGGGCATGGCCTCGCCGCGCCGTGCGGTCGCAGCTCCGTCTCCCACGTTTGACGACTACGACGAAGATGAGGATGAACCGCCTTCCCCGCCCGTCAAGATGGCACCACGCATGGGCTTGGCCAGGGGGGGGCTCGCAGGCCGTTCTTTGGCAAGGACCGCTGCTCCATCGGCCCCGGCTGAACCAACATCGCCCCACCCTGGATCGAGCCTGGGCAACATGGAACGAGCAGAACTCGAAGAACTGCGTGCCGCCAACGACCGCCTGCTCAAGACACTTGAAGACGTCCGACATGAGCGGTCAAAGCTCATGTCCGAGATCCAGGAACTCAAAAACCACAATGCTGGTCTCATCGAGGACCACACCAGAGATGTCTTGTCCATCAAGGCCAAGGAGACGCAGCTGGTTAGGGCTCGCAGCGACACGGAGGCAGCTGAGGCGACAAATGAGCGCCTGCGACGCGAGCTCGATAGACTCAAGCGCGCCTTGGGTAAGGCCGAGGCGTTCGGCATCGGGCCCGGCAGTCCCAGCTCCCCCAACCCCGGTATGATGAGTCCAAGACACGAAAGACACGATGACGCTGGGATTTATCGCGATGGGGTGCACCAGGACAGTGGGAATCGCCATCGCATGAGCTTTAACAGCACCCTTAGCGAGGAGAAGGAGAACGGCGATACGCGTGATTCCTACCCGCGCAGCAAGCTGAGCCCCGATCTTAGATATGCCGGTAGTACCGCAAGCAGCGGGCGCGGGAGCCCGGCGCGGGGGTTTAGGCGCGATACCTCCCAAGAGGACAGGGAGCCGAGGAGCATGGATAGCCAAGTTGCGAGTTCCAACTACGGCGGTGGCTACGGCGATAGGTCGAATAGTCGTGCAGATAGTCGGAGCGGAGGCAGGCGAGAGCAACCCGCGAGTGCAGCACCCGCGGGTAACGGTATGGAAAGCTGGAAGAGGGCTGCCGAGGTAACAAGCCAGCTGAAGGCTCGTATCGAGCAGATGAAGGTATGTTTTTTCAAGACATGATCGTCTGGACTATTGCTAATCATATTCTAGGCAAAGCAAGGCATCAAGCAGTAGAACGTCGAGGGTCTCTCCGGTCCTTCACCCGCCGATCCGGTCTCATCGCCACCATATCAAAAGCGCTAGGGTACTTTTCATCTTGGCCTTCTCCCACTTCGCTGGCGATGGCTGCGACGTCGCAGTCAGCCGAGTCAGCATTTTTGAATGCATTTTCAGGGCGTCGGAATACAAACCATACCCCCCTTCTATCGCCGTTTGCCATGGTAATTCCAATTGTCGGCGTCTAATGTTGGTCTGACGCTTTTACTCTTTCTTTTGCACTGGTCGCCTTGTCTATTTTGGGGCATTGGGCGCTAGATGTGAGCCCGAGTGGTATTAGGGTATGGTGTTGCCGAAGGCTCTGGTCGGCTGTTAGTTTTATAATAGTATATGCTATAGGTTGCGAGTCTATAATGTTTAACGCTGAATACTACCCAAATGTATCTAGTGCCTAGGCTTATGTATTGGTGTGGAGGTTCCGTCCAACTCGGCTTTGCTATCGCCGAGGTTCTCGGATCATGACCATGTCACTCGGATTCCTTGTGTACCGACAATGAAGTGAATAGTTGCCATCCAAGCCATCGGCCATGTTTGCTCAGAATGCTGACCGCAGTGAAAGGGAACTAAGACAGAGTGTCACGAAGACTCTGTCCCGGCCGACAAACACCCACACCCGAAGTGGACAGACCCATTCTAATATATTCTATGTTTCCGCCTCCGTCTCATCCCTTGCGTCCTCTCGCAACCCAGACATCGAATCAATTTTCTAGCACACTTAACATGACACCCAACACCACCGGAACCACCACCAATACCACCGCAGTGGAGAGAAGCACCCAGCCCATCACCTCCATCCATTCTTCTACTCCTCCTCCTCCTCCCCACCCTATCGCTCCCCGGCCACGATTCACCCCCTGTTCAACCGACGCCGCTCCCCCTGGCGATACATCCCGCACGATCCCGCTTTAACATTCCGCTCGGTCGAGTACGAGTCAATGCCGTATCGTCTACCGGAAAGAGAGCGCAACATGAAATATAAGCGGGACACGCATCTTGATGTCCCGGGGGCGAAGCCGGATATGAGGAGGGAGATTCGCTTTTGGCTGAGGTTGACGCCTTTTTGGAGGAGGTTGGTTGGGGAGAGGGAGAGGGAGAGGGGGCAAAGGGATGGGGTAGAAAAGGAGAAGGGTGGAAGGGTGGAAGGGTGGAAGGGTGGAAGTTGGAGAGGTGTAGGAGTGCACCGGCGGAGGTTCCTGGGGGCGGGAGGAGTGGGAGAGAGAGGGGAGGGGACGGGTCTGCTGAGATTTAAAGGGTTGGGGTTGTTGTTCTGTTTGCGGCGACTCTCACCAAGGGACAAGGTGAAATAGGCAGTTCGTCCCGGCCATTTGAAGGAGACAATGCCTTTTGGGATCGGTGTGCAAGCTTGTATGAACGTGTGGTATGGTGGTGGTTCTAGTAGAATTAGCAAGAGTTGAAGCATTACCGCCGGCTCCACACCATTCACGATCTCGAGCAGATTGACAACTTGAGTTTTTTAGGACCGCATCTCCCAAGATTCGACCCCCCGTTGCAACAGTAAAACGCTCCTACCGGAACCCTTCAATAGCGGCCCCACCCCAGCTGCATGCCCTCGGCCGTTGAGCTGCCAGAGTGGATACTAGCTAAACTGTATTATCGCTCCAACGTTCATCCAATAAGCGTGCAGCTAGCCGCGCCATTAGTTCAGTGGTTAGAATTCTTGCTTCCCATCTCATCTTGGATCAGCAAGGGACCCGAGTTCGAATCTCGGATGGCGCATCTGCTTGGAGATGCACACTCTCTTTTTGCAGTTTTCTCCTAATAGCAGCTGGGTAGCAAACATTTTGCACCTGGATTCTTGGTCACGGCTTTTCAATGCCTCTGCAAATTGCGTCGAGGGCAGATTTTTATGCCTTCTACACGGGAAAGGAATCCTTCGTCGCGTCTTCCCAGGCGACGTGAGCCTCGTTTTGTCAGAACAAATCACCTATGGCCTTGCCGAACAACACGCTTCTCGGCCGCATCTCACAGAACAGCATTGGGTAGGGTGTCTACGTCATTTCTAGAAAATTGGATTCGTGCCTGGCAGTGCTGACCACCGTTGTATCTTCCAAAATTCCCCAGACGAAACCCCAGCGTGTGATCATTCCCTTTGGGCCTCGCTCTGAATTCAGTCTGCCTCCGTATCCATCCTATCAGGATCCTTCCAGGCCATAATTTTTGACATTTCTTTCTCCAAATTGGCCAGAAGAGGTAGTGGAATAGACACCTTCTTCGCCTGCAGCAACAGCTCGGCCGCCGCGGGGGTTGCTCCCTCCTTCCAAAGCGGGATGAAGCTATTCAGCCTGACCTCCAGCGTCTTGTTCCCCTTCACCGTTTCCGACATCCTGCTCAATGCCATCAACATCGGTTGCTGCGAGATAGGTGCTCGGACCGGGCCTGCCGTCGTGCAGAAGCAGTAGACGAAACTGATGACGAACTGGCGGGTCTCGGCCGGGGCAGCGTTGGGATCGGCCGAGCCCGCGTGGCGCACTTGAATCCAGGCCTAGGAAGGAACGGTTGAAGCAAAGTTAGCCATGTGCCGCATGTGAAAGCGTCAAGCCGAAACAACCTGCTCGCGATACGAGATGCAGTGTCGTGACGCGGAAAGGGAAGGTTCCTCCTACCTTTACGTCGTGGAAAAATGTGAAAGGGACGAAGGCTTTGTATCGGAACAGACTCGCACCCATCTCTCGGCACACGCGGTCCTCGAAGCCCTCGCCATCGGCAGATGGAGTCTCTGGAACAAAAGCGCGCTTGGCTTCCGGGTTGGGCTTACCGCCCCTCTCGTCTTCGGTGTCGAGCTTCTCCAGGCCATCCAGCAACCCCTTCAGCTTCGTTGGTACTTGCGAAAACATCTTGGCTGGCTTCTTTTGTATTTTTTCGACCGGTTGCTGATGGAGGTTGCAGGACAGACGGTTTGTTTTCCTTAGCGGGCGTTCAAGGGCTGGGGGGACAGCAGAACAAGCCCGCCTGGTACAACGACCCATTGTACAACTCGGCACCGCGATGGAGGGGCGAAACCTTGTTTGCAACGCCATACGCCATACCTAAGCCCCGGTGGTCTCGGGGCCCGGCAGGATTGCCCCGGCACCGGCAATGGCAGAGCCCTAGAATTTCAGTCACACGGACGGAGTGAGACAGGAGTGAAGCCCATGTATGATCCGCAACCATCTCGCTCGCTGACTGACATCCAACCGCTCAGAGATTCCTCGGCGCTTGATTGGCTTCGGCGACTATCTCCCACCTGCCGGAACAGGGATATCCGTGACCAGGCCTCCATTGGTTGCGGTTATCGTCCGCGGCGACGCTAAGTTGTCTAAGCCAAGGCTCAAGGTCGTGGGTGTGATGGATGGCTTCCGATTCGACCTTGATCAAGGCTCCTCCCGCGGTTGCAGCTGGGTAAGTCCGCAACCCGATGCGGCAATGTAACTCAGATTGCGCACGAAGCTGTGTGTCACCGCAGGCTCGCTCGCGTTGGCCATTGGGGCGGGACATTGACCAGATGATGCTGCTGTCATCCGCTACATAGCCCAACGGCGTCAGGTATCCAGACATATTCATCTCGCGCGGCACCTCTCCTGACGTGATATATCATATTTGCATTTACCAATTTTGTGTCTAGCGCGGCTAACTGTTCAGATGTCCTCCCGACGCGTCGGAACAGAACTTCCTTCAAGTTTCAGCCCACCCTTTGTCCTTCACATCGGTCCAGACCCCCAGTGACATGCTCGACTGCAGTATTGAAGTACAGCCAAGCCCCAATCGCCATCCATCGCCATCAAGTTGACAATGTCTGCAGCGAACTCCATCCCCCTTATCGCACAAATTCTGCGAGTAAGCTTCGGACTCGCGTTGTCCCGGTTGCAAACTTGAAGGAATTGCTTTCCATTTACATCCGGGCACCTCTGGGATTTTACATGTGCATGCTGCTGGTAGCTAACGCGATAGTCTTAGCGAGAGTGACCGTCTCGACATCGCGCCTCTTCCTGAACAAGGCAGGCAACAGCATGGTCATCGCCACATAGAGCAGCCGAAAGCCACTATTGTCGGAGCTGGAAGGGTAAAGGGGTTGGTAAATAAATGCGCAGGGAGCTTAGTGTATGGAGCCAAGTTCATCGGTCTGAATCTTGCCATCCGAAGGACACAGAGGCGCTGCGGTTAGAGCCAGCACATAGTTTAGGTACTTTGAGGTCAGCGGAAAAAAGGCAGACAGACGTAAGAGGAAGTGAGCAGGCCGCTTCCCATGCTGTCTGCTTGGCCGTCTACTGTGTAAGGTGGATAGAGGTGAGCAAGGAGTGAGTGCCGTCGATATCCATCTTTTGCATTACTGTCTGCAGGCCTGGTCAATTAGATCTTGATGTTGAAGGGAAAGGGAAACATACAAAGCAACTTTTAGGCCCGCGGCGCGCTTAAGAGAAAAGAAACGGAACGTCCAAGCGGCACACACCCCTAGACGTTTTCTTGGCGTTGTTCATAGCATCCACAATCCCAAACGAGCCACAGTTTTTAACGGCCATTCTGATATCACTAGTTAAAGTTCGTCTCATCACCACATACCTACGTCCTTTTGCCTAGCCACCGTGGTGCAAGCGACCAAAAAGAACGGCGCAAAAAGACATACAACACCAGTGATTCGCTGGTCGTCAGCGACCCAACTACTAGTCTGGCGCCCACTGGCTTGTCTATGGGAGAGCGGACGGGACCCCGAATTCTCCAGTGGGTATGGTCGTATGTATCATCTTGGATGCGGTGTCTTGCTTAGACAGCCTGCCCAGCTCCTCTCAAAGGACTCTATAGTGGTTAGACTCAGCGTATCGACAGATATTACGCCAGCCGATATGGTGTGCTAGAGTTGCTGATGGCCGCGTTGCGTTTCTGTTAATCTCATCTTACTTTACGGTAAGCTTCGCTGCCCGTCCCAGACTACTACCGTTTACCAAAGCCAAGTTCAACTAGGCTTACAACTGTACAATAGCATATAGCTACAGAGCAAGTAGCTGAATAACCCGAGTAAGGTAATTCGTCCAGTCAAACTCCTACAGGCTGCTGCTCTTGTGGAGGGGGTTAACAGCGGGGACGAGGAGGTGGGGAACCGGGCTGTCGAAAGGATAGTGGTAGTGGAATGGAGTGAGCATTGATCAATCAAGTTCCTTGCCGCCTCGTCTTCCTTATCGATACGCGATTTCCGTGACGTGGATCGTTTCAGCCTTTTCTCTCGTCGTAAATGGTACAGTTACACCCCCTGGCTTCGTCATGGAGCTCTGCACGGGCACGCGGTTCTCCAAGGTCGAGGCTGATCAGGTCCAATCGTCGGTGATTGAGTGGGCGTGCGATGTCTCCTTGAACTTGGAGGACTTGGTGGCTGGTTGCGCGTGAAGTTGATGATGGTTCGATGTGAAGGTGTTTCGCAATCGCAGTGCGTGTTCAATGAAGGAATGTATAAGGTCGTGGGAGCGAGAAGCTTCCATTCGGCCTTCTTCTACCCGCCTTCCGCACTGCTCCTCAGCGTTGTGTCATCTTCGACAACAACCCTATCAAGGTTTTCTGGATGCTGCAGATCGTGAGTCACCACGTCGTCAACGAGCCTGTTTCACTCCGCAGGTCGAGAAAGTTTGCGATGTCAGCGACATGCGATGCGGAGATGGTTTGCATTGCCGGCAATGTGCCGAGAAGCGGAGGGCTTGGCTTCGTTCAATCTTCGAGGGGTTCGTTCACGAGTGTGATGAGGGTTCCGAGTGCTGGTGGGTGCACCCACATTTCATTCAGTGGGAGCCAGCAGTGTGCCCCAATCGGTTGCTTGCCATTCTATCCTGCGCCTATCATCTCGTAACTGGTGTGGCCGAATGCCGCAACTACTACCCAGCAAGAGCCAATCGCTGAACGCGATAGCGCTTCAAGTTGTCGCAGGGGGTGCCGTGTCTGGCATCCACCGGCCTGTCAAGGGCACGCTTGTCAAGGTCTGGGCAGTTGTAATAGTCGTCAAGGACTTCGGCCGCCCCACAAATGGCCGCAATGCGCAAGAAGTTCCACTGCATCTCCAAGAGTTCCCAACTGGGTTTCTCCCTCGGGTCATCTGCTCGGAGAGTAAAAACCTGGCCAGTCCGGATCGGTACACCGCTCATCCGGTGTGCTAGGTTCAAGCCATCACCCCAGCTCTCGGTCGTCACCCCAGCGTGAGTAAGATAAGATAGCGGGGGTGAATCAGCAGCGCAATGCAAAGGCTGGAGCGGCTTCGTTTGCGCCCTCTTCAGCCAGTGAAACTGTACCTCGACTCCGATTTCGGTTTCCCGGAGAGGCTTGAGAGCAAACCTCGCCCTGTCGAACCAGAACTGCATCTGGTGGCTCATCGGGATGACGGTTTTGGGTGACAGGGGAAAATATGACACATCCTCCTCAAATCTCAATCGCCATGTGCTCGCCTGTTCTTCGCCCCAGAATACATTGAGTATATGTTTGAGGGAGTCGAAATGCCGGTGGCTCGTCGCGAACGGGATGATAGGCGCCCCCGTAGGATCAGGCATTCCAGAGAAGGCACAAACAGGCCGATCTCGGCCCCTGATAGATCTCTTGGAAGGGATGTCGGGGTTGGAAAGGTCTACATCTCGGTTAGTACAACATGTAGTAGGTGGGGAACTGAGAGACGTACAGGATCTGATTGCACGCGGTGCGTGCTTGACAATACCACCCACCATGGAGCCACCTAGCCTAGATTTGTGGATGGTGTCAAGAAGGTGGCAAATCCTCAAGACAGGGGCGACCATGAACAGGGCAAACACGGTCGTGTTCGATGTCACACTCGCTTCCTCGCAGCTGCGTACAAACTTAGCGTAGAGAGAGCAACGCGTTTCAGCCTCGGTGATGTACGATTCGATTGGCTCGGGCGGGGTGAAGATATCGTTTGTAAAGCGAAGCATGGCGTTGCGGTTGAGATCGGCCATGGAAACAGGCGGGACTTTGTTGTCACCGAGTCCCATTGCTCCCGGGTTTGCTAGTGGTATTAGGTGCTCCATTGCTGCGGAAACCATGGTTTCAGGAGCTGGTTGCAGGAGGAAAGATGGAATTTTGCTCCTTCCCGCACGGAACGGCCCGCAACAAGGTACCTCGAAAGCTTTCCACATACAACGGCAGGAGCGGGCGGTGACGGTAGGGCAGGGCAGGGCAGGGCAGGGCAGTTGAGTGCCACGAGTACTAAACTCTATCCCATCGTCAGGTAGCCGACGACATACCCCACAAGGCAAGCCTGGGACATGCCGAAGAATCAACCTAGGTAATACCTATGTTGGCACAATCTGAGCCGCTCCTGCCATGATTGGCCCGTTTCCACCCTCGCCGCCACGTTCGGCGGCCGCATCGTCGCAGTGTGAGTCAGCGTCTTCTCAATTCAGCGACACCTTGCGTTCCCCTAACTAGGATATTCGAAAAATTCGTCAGTGGTAATGCCACTTTGGGAAGCTATCATCGCTGCGTTCCCAGCGCATCCACTCAGCCGTATGGTTGCGAGCTCTTCGGGCCTTACCGAAAGTGCCGGTGCCTGAAGGTGCAACGGTTTTTGTCCCTTTTTAGCGTCAACGGCAGTGGTACGCGCGGCATATCCTGTAAGAACAGGGCATCGGGGACCACAGATGGTGGCAAGCTTGAATGTAACATCAATAGCTGTACATCCCGATGGAAGGTCACGCTGGTCCTCGTGTATTCGGGTCACCCATATTCCCCCTTTTCCCCAAGAGATGGTTTCTGCTTCCTTCTCTTTGTCTCAGTGTTCCTAGTTCTTATTTAGTATCATACCTTCATCTTCCTCCACTTCGAGTCCTCCACATCAATGATTTAGATCAACATCAATGCTTCTTCTGCCAGGCATGTTGAGACAAACATCACCTTATCAGATGGCACACGACGTCTACATGGGTTGCGCCCAATCAAGTGTTCGACAATGGCGAGTATCGCGTCGAAGAAATTGAAGAACCATACCATGAAATAACCTACAACGAGGCCCCAAATGACGAAACACTCTACGACGATTACCAGGATGGGGAAATATCCCACGACAATACAGCAGTAGTCCAAGTTATCGAACCATCGCAGGATAGCGCGGTGGCGGTAATAGAACCCAAGCCTAGGCAAATAAGGGTCCGTTGATACCTGCCTGGGTCATTGAACCCCTACTTACAAACACTTTTCTAGTGCGTCGTTGTGGGCGACCATGGTATTGGCAAGGTATCCCCTTTTCCTTCGTTCCAGAACCCCCAACACTCCAAGTCCTACTAGTCCTCGACGCTCACGCCAGTCAACTACTCACCTAGACATCGCTCATAACAATCTACACAGCCGGCAGCTATCCAGAGGAGTGGTTCGCGATGTGCGTACTAACAACTTCGCCCCTCATCCAACAAGAGATAAGTCGGGAGGGATTACCTCGGATTCTGACAGCAGTCTGGGGCAGAAACGGCGGGAGTGCAACAGTCGATATTGACGGCGAGCCCATCCGCTTGCACATCTGGGACACGGACTGCGTCACCGAGAACGACTACATAGCCCGCCATGAGGCATACCAGTGGGCTGACGTGATCATGATTTGCTACTCCACCGCCGATGCAAACATGTAATCATGGTGGAGCGTTAAAGAGAAGGTGCGTGACAGAACTGGAAGCTCATCCCTGTCTTGTGATCTGGGCGGTAGAAAGCATTCCATAGCTAGCACAGCTTACATCACGGAAGTGGTACCCCGAAGTCTCGAAGTGCCTACCAGGGGTTCCCATCATGCTAGTCGGCTTAAAACTGACGTCCGGGACGAAATCCCCCGGCCCCACGGCTGCAACTTCGAACATGGACAGGAGCTGGCCGCCGAGATTGGCTCATGGGGGCCCGTTAAGTGTTCCGCTCTTACAAACAATAATGTCGATTGGGCATTTTATGAAGCAATCCGGTGGGTTTGCGGTCTTGAAGGTCCCATCGTTATAGTGAGCGGCTAACACAATTTGAGCAGAGCCGTAATCCCTGAGGACGTACAAAGCGTCAACGGCCATTACGAAGATTCGGACTGCTGCTGCATCATGCTCTGATTCTGGTGGACGGTACTACCGCTATATCTGCTTGTTATCTCATAGGATGAGGTTCAACGTAAAGGAGGGGGCCTAAGATGGTAAGTGGCCGAATGGCGATGGCCAGGCTGTGACCTTGGGAGTATGATCAGGGGCATCTATCCGCATCAACAAAGGGAAAAGGCAAGGGATTTATCTCGCTCAGAATGAAGAGGTACGGCGCAAGCCAGGTCGGCGGGAATCAGAGAGCGTGTTAGCGCAGAGTTCCTGGCCTTATTCCAAGTTTCGCCGGAGTGTAAAGGGGGAGTAACCGAAAGAGAAGTGTCTGTGGTAAACAAAAACCAACATCACATGCATGTGTCCTTCTAATTATCCCTCGACTAATATAAGATCCCGTTTGCTGACATAAATGAAGAAACAAAATCCATTGACTCCAAGCCGTGGAGTTCAAGTCAAAGGTAGCTGCCCCTGTTTCCCCTTAACCCGCCACAAATCACAACATCCCTCCCCCCTTTCAGCCCTCACTCTCTTCCTCCCCTTTAGAAAACAGTACAAAGCATACAACTCCCCATCGCATAACTCGCCCCACTCTCCACAAAAGCCGCATTATGACACTTCCCATCGACCACGGCACGCGGACAATGCGCCTTCTGCCACCCCAGACAGAAGAAGTAGTCAAACGGGTGCAACTTCTGGTGCGCCCCGCCAGGATACGTGATGTTGTACGACTTGAAGGGCGTGTGCTTGCTGAAGACGGCGCACGAGTTGTCCCAGACGTTTTTGTTGCCGATGAGCACTTGGCAGTTCTCGTCGGCGTAGAGGTCGACTAGCGCTGCGTGCGCGGGGGAGGGGGTTAGGGATAGGAGCTGGAGGGCGAGGAGGAGTGGTAGAGGGAGGTTGAGGCGCATTGTGACTGGCTGGCTTTGATGTTGAGACTGGGAGGTAGAAGATCTTCCGGTGGAACCTGAGTTGAGAGGTAGGTAACTTGTGTGTGATTGGGGGCTGGTCGTGTGTCTGGCTGACACGTTGCAGCGACGATCTTGCGGGTTTGGGTTGAGTTGTTCGGGTGCTGGGGGAAAGAGCGCCATATTCGAGAATTTCCTTCGCCTTGCTTGTGCGGACGGTGGTAACATTTTGGGTGCGAGCACTGCCGAAATCCTAACTTAAACTTCGTGCAGCTGAGATATAGTTGTGAGGTGACACTGTATGAACCTTCCTTGGCGGGATTATGGGGTGTGATTGCCTGGGGTGAGCCGCAAAGCGCACCGCTTTCAACGTCCATTGACCCCGCAACACCCGAAAGCCACCAGGACCAGCGCATCGAAAGACATGTGGCCATGGCACTCGAGCCACTCAAGTTACAGAGTCTTGACGAGTACTTGTGTCGGACCTGTCGGCGACTAGTAGAACAGGCGCGAAATCCGGTGTTATTTCCCAGTGTCGTCAGTCTGCTCAGCAACCAGGGACTCATTCACAACGACGTCGGCCAGGATGAGCGATGCAATCTCTGCCCTCTCCTCTGCGATATGGTCGGTCTAACACTAGGGAGGCCCAAGCAGCTGGTCCTGAAAGCTTTTGCGCATGCTGGTTCGTGCCTGATGTCTATCTTAGGCTTCTATGAACCCGAAGTTGAAGTTCGTCGCTGACTATGACGATCAGAGGACCCCGCTGCAGCGCATTTCAAAAATCGGCCAGTCGTCACAGTGTCACCACCGATGCTGCTTTTTCATGGGCGGCAGCTAGGGTCGGACCTGACAGGTTTAACTCTGAGATCTTCCTGCCAACCCGTGTCATCGTTGTAGATGGTGTAGATGACGCAATGGTCAGTCTCTTCGAGACCAACGCTCCGACCGACCGCACCGCCGGCTACGCGACACTTAGCTATTGTTGGGGAGGCGTCCCCTAGTTCTCGGCCACGAGAGCAAATATCGGTGAGCCCATCAATGGCTTCAGTCTGAACCGTCTTTTCCAGACTGTGAAAGACGCCGTGGAAGTGACGCGATCTCTCGGTCTGCGATACCTCTGGGTAGATGCGCTCTGTATCGTTCAGGACGACCCACTGGACAAGGATCACGAAATTGAAAGGATGGGAAGCATATACATGAGCGCAGCCGTAACGATTGCAGCCCTCTCGGCAACCGCTACCACCGAGGGATTCCTGAGAGTACCGCGCCAGAGCCCGCGATCCTGCGATATTCCATTCCCGCTCGGATATCCCAACAAGCTGGGGACAATCTCACTTGTGGGGCAACGAGCCGCTGTGCCGTCGTGGGTGGGCCTTCCAGGAACTATTTCTATCCCCACGAACTCTCCTCTATTCAAAGGACCAGTTGCTCTGGTACTCCCCGGGGAGTGGACTGAAGACCGTGAGCGACACAACGTCAAAATACCGAGAAACCATCAAGAATATACTATCCCTATTGGCCAAGGGGGCGAGCACGGTGGCTCACGATCGGGAGCTCTTGATTGAAGCTGACACTCATATTGGGAATCATCTCCTGAAACAAGCTAAATTTGTGCCTCCATACACCTCTCCCCGCAACGGTGGTATTTCGGAGCTTGTCGATGACTCTGATGACTCTGACAGCTCAACTCCCGACCTGAAAATGTTGAGGGGCCCAGACCAAAAATTTGAGCAGTACAAAGCCCAGTGCAAAACATGGGCACAAATAGTGACCGATTACACGTCACGCGAGCTCACCGAGCCAGAGGACCGCCTTCGGGCTCTGGCCGGCGTGGCGAACTGCCTCCAACTGGTCTGGGGGGTGAGATATATTCATGGGCTCTGGCGAAATGCCTTGCCGGATCTGTTGCAGTGGGCGGTGGTACAGGGGCGTGCGCTGGAACGGCCTTCGCAAGCGCCTATGCCAGATCAACGGTCAAATAGGGCGCTAACATGGTCATGGGCTTCCCTGGAATGTGCCGTTGGATACCCTGAAGAGCTGGAGCCCGACCCAAAATCGAGGAGCGAGATTGAGGTTATCGGTTTTGATTCATCATGGGGTGATAATGGGCGCGGAGCTTTGACTCTGAAGGGTCGGATCATAGACATGAGCGCATTCGAAAAGGCCTTCAAAACCGATAGTGCGGCTTGGGAAGGGAAAAGCAAACGTCGTTGGCACCCTGACGGCCCGCTCGCATTGTTGGGCAAGGATCTGAAAGTACTTCTCCTATTGAGACCTACTAACAACAGCCACGAACTCAGACACCTCGGGAAAGAAATATTTCTGTTACTTCGGGAGGTTGATGAACACGTCTACACTCGTGTTGGGGTTGGATTCAGGTCGTAGTACGACGAGGTCAACATGGTGTTTGAGCCAAAGGTGAGTGGATTTTGGGGTGAGTTTTCACATATCACTCTCATAGGTGACGTCAACGGTCATATGCTATATTTGTACTCTCCTGGCGGTTTCGCGAGAGGTCTTATGTCAACTTTGGCAGACCGGCCCCCTAACCGGAGACGGCTGCCTTCTCTCTTTTTCTTTTTTTGAGGTCAAAGCTGAGCTGAGAAATCCAGGCAACATCCACAGTTTCGACTTTATAATCTCAGTGTATTGAAGGAAATATCGTCCAAGATTCAGAAAGCGAAGACAGTGTCGTCGACGACTTCGCACCCGGGCCGTTATCAGAGGAAATAACCCGCCTAAGTTACGACGAATAACTCAAACCTCGCTGGTTCTATCCCAGTAATATGCAAGCAGTATCTCAGTGTTGTTTCGAAGTCCCAGACAGCAACCAGACAGCAATCACAGCTCCTGAATGACTACTAACCTACAACCTAAAATTTGCAAGTCGCAAGTCGCAAACTACGTCACACCAGCCGACCCGACAAACCTCAACCAGCTGGCAGGTGGACCCAGTACGTAAACATATCCCAACCTCGCACAACCTGGAGAAACACAGTCCAATCCACAACGCAGTGGGTCCAGGGGTAAATCTCGAATCAAAAAAACCGGGCACACCAAGCACCGCCCAGTTTCAGTGAAACAGCAATGATGCGCAACGTCAGCAGCGGCAGCAACGTGCGAATTATATTTTCCAGGTCGCTCGCCTCGCCTCGCCTCGTCTCGCGTCTGACATTGGGACCTGTCCACTTTTCTTTCCACGTGTCGTGTCATGTCGCGACGCATCGCCACCAGCTCAAATTCCCGCCGTTTCCGGGCTGGCAGCACCAGGGAGGGCATTTTCCATCCCTAGTCTCCCAACTGTGCGCTCAAATGCCAGCACAATCGAGGTCGTGCGGCGGCCAAGATTCGCCTAAGTTTTCTTCGAGTATCCAGTGTTTCGGTCCCATGCCCACCTGTCAGTATGTCAATGCCCCTGACGAACGCAGGCACGAATTTGAAGGTTAGACAACACGGTAGGTATAGGCTACAAGGACAAGTATAGAATTCGCCTCCAGGTTCCATGAATGTTCAAGTTCGAATTACAAAATATTCAGGATTTGCAGATTTCGATATCGCCAAGGCTTGTCAGTGTCGCCTGTTGTCAAGTAAAGTGCAGTGAGTAGACTGTTTATTCGCCTCGCCTCCTTTCCATCCGTCCCAGCCCAATGCCATCTACCAAAATATGAGGTATCAACATAGAACCTCGAAAACCCTTTGCACCCCCTGAAAACAACTGAGGCCTCCCCTGCTCACCGCTGGCTCACGGCCCTCCAGCCCGACCGGGAGAAGTCGGCGCCAGCCCGGCGCCGGAGCATGGCCCGAGGCCTCCCCGTCCCGTGCCGACCATCCGATGCCAGCCGAGGCACAAAACCCGAAAATGCCACATCAAAATCCCAATGTACACATGCCAGTGACCTGAACTAGAAAACTGGCACGCGGTAGGCGTTCCAGCTTCACCGCCCATTGCGTGCCGTCGGTGAGAGATATCTCCCGGTGGGTCGGCGAATCACGGCGTATCCTGCCGAGTTTGCAGCCAAGACTCATGTGGTGTAACCGCGCTAGGACGGCATCGAGCCACGGCACCCTGCCTGCATATCGTGAACCCCGCTTCGGCACCAATAGCTTCACGCTGTCTAATTTCACGACAATGGTCAAGATCTTCATCGGATCCCCTGGTTTTCCCATGTTTCCCGACGGGCAACTGAAGATTTCGGTTTCGGATAGGAGTGGACAATGTCACTCAGCAGCATCACGGCAACAGCCAAGAAGAGTCTTGTCATAAAACAATCACTGTAAAGCAGCCGCTAGCACCTAGAGGTAACCCCGTTTGAACAAAAATCCCGACAACGAACTTGTCCTTCCATCGCTCTTCGTTTAGACAGAGCGCAGGCTGTGAGCGCCCAAGAGTTCGTAAAAGTAGTCGCTCCAACACCGTCTTCCCTTATTAATCTAAACAGCACCAAAGCAAGTCTCCACGATAATGCCGGTGATACGATAAGGATCGGCATTGGAAGCCGGGCGGCGATCTTCGAAGTAACCGTACCCCTTGGCGCCAACCTCCCTGGGAATGCGGATGGAGGCACCACGGTTGGCGATACCCCAGGTGAACTTGTCGATGGCGCCAGTCTCGTGGCGGCCTGTGAGACGCTTGTCGTTGTCCTCGCCTGTGAAAGTTAGCATTTCTGTTTGCAAAGCAAAGATTGATAGACGACATACCGTAGACGGCAATGTGTTCCATGTGGCGGCCCTCGAGCTTCTTGATAGCAGCCTCGATGTGCTTCATGCCACCCTCGACACGCATCTCCTTGGTGGAGAAGTTGCTGTGGAGACCAGCGCCGTTCCAGTCACCGGGAATGGGCTTAGGGTGGACGGAGATCTTGGCACCGAAGTCCTCAGCGATACGGCTGAGCAGGTAGCGGGCCATCCAGAGGTGGTCACCCACTAAAGTAGAGGTTAGCATCAATTTGCACGTCCTAAAGATGGGCTGCGACTCACTCTCAATGCCGACGCAAGGGCCGACCTGGAACTCCCATTGTGCGGGCATGACCTCGGCGTTGGTACCGGCGATCTTGATGCCAGCGTAGAGGCAGGCCTTGTAGTGGGAGTCGACGATGTCGCGCTGGACAACCTTGCCAGCACCGACACCGCAGTAGTATGGCCCCTGGGGAGCGGGGAAGCCGTTTGTGGGCCAGCCATACGGCCTGTCGTTGAGGTCGAGAAGGGTGTACTCCTGTTCGAGACCGAACCACGGAACGTGATCGGCGTGGGCCTCCATGAGCTTGGCGCACTCATGTCTGTAGTTGAACTTGTTGGGGGTGCCATCGGCGTTCCAGCACTCAGCGAGGACGAGGATGTTGGGGGCGCCGCGGAACGGATCATCGAAGATAGCCACGGGCTTCAGGTAGACATCAGAGTCCTCACCCGGTGCCTGTCCTGTGTCGCGAGTTAGCAACTTTTGCAGCACCACAAGAGTGGATCTCCTGAGTCATCCGCGCCGCAAACTCGACGAGCGAGCTTGCACGGCGCTTCTGAGTGACGGGATCTCCAAGGAGAGTAACATACCGGTTGATGACCCGTCAAAGTTCCAGGTAGGGAGCTCGGTAATCTCATAGGGGGTGTCACCCTTGTCTGGGAGTGTCTGGTGCGCGAATTGTCAGCACTAGTTCAAACTCGTAAATCGCCTGCTTCCGACTGGCAACACGGCCACCAGGACTTGTGGAGGTCGGCCCGATGGACTTTGGGTGTCTTATGGGATAGCGGCGCGGAGGCGAGCCGTATTGGCACAGCCCGCTCGCCATTGTCCCCAGCAACAAACAACGGAGTTTGTACCCGTGTCTACCCGAACATAGCCACAGGCCGGCGGCGACGGCGCCAGGAGGAACAGAAGCAGGATATTGTGTTGTAGAACTGTTGAACTCACCCTCGCCTTGGCACGGGTGCCACCCTCTGAGTCGATCCAGACATACTCGGCGATGATCTGGCCCTTCTGGCTGAGCCTGAGGTATTTGTTGAGCTGTGCACGAAAGCTGGTCAGCAAGGTGCTCGTTGGTGCCGGTAACGGCTCGGTTCCCAAATGGCTCGACTTACAGTCTCAGTGCGAGAAATGACAGCGTCGGTGGTCGCCTAGTTGACGCGCATAGCGCAGTTAGCAACGGCTGCTCCGGAAAGCTCGAATTGAGAGTGGGGCACTGCGGCGGCCACAGATCGAGGGGCAGGCCGCAGGCGGGGCAGGGCGTACCATGATAACAGCTTTCTAGGGTATGTATCGTGGGAAATTGTGGTGTTGGTGGTTTGGGAGATCGTGAAGTGCAGCCTGCTGCTGCTGGAAGGAGTTGACGGGGCGCTTTACGAGAGAGGAGTGGGAAAAAGAGATGGAGACCTGAAGAAAGTCCAGGCTATATCTACCGATTGTGAGGTATGGTTTGGTGGGGACAGTGCACGCAACAGGGTGGGACTGGGTGGGGGGACCCTCGCATGCGCCTCTTTTGTGTGTGGCAAACTCTGCGGCGGGCTTGGCAGCACAGTGCGGATGGCGATCAGATGCACGCGCACAGCGCCGGAATCGGCACGTCGGGCATCGGCTCAGCAAGACCGGCGGGTGGTCCGT
>Ga0247770_1000109_pt1 | contig 72406 bp, 22 predicted proteins | sample UWRJL136409B6_FD_179943 | JGI IMG/M metagenome (GOLD analysis project Ga0247770, IMG submission 179943) | Plant litter microbial communities from Arlington Agricultural Research Station in Wisconsin, United States - UWRJ-L136-409B-6 | ecosystem: Environmental > Terrestrial > Plant litter >...
GCGGTCTATCCCGGCGCCAACCCGACGGTGATCGCGCAGACGGTGGCCACCCCGCTGGAGCAGTCGATCAACGGGGTGGAGAACATGCTGTACATGAGCTCCCAGGCCACGGCGGACGGGGTGCTGGCGCTCACCGTCACCTTCCGCATCGGCACCGACGTGGACCTGGCGCAGGTGCAGGTGCAGAACCGCATCGCCCAGGCGCTCCCGCGCTTGCCGGAGGAGGTGCGGCAGATCGGCGTCACGGCGGTGAAGAGCTCGCCGGACCTGACGATGGTGGTGCACATCCTCTCGCCGGACGAGCGCTACGACCCCGTCTACCTGCGCAACTACGCGCAGCTGCAGGTGCGCGACGCGCTGGCCCGGATCCCCGGGATGGGGCAGGTGGTGCTCTTCGGCGCGGGCGACTACGCCATGCGGGTGTGGATGGACCCGGAGCGCGTGGCCTCGCGCGGCCTCTCGGCCACGGACGTGGTGCGCGCCATCCGCGAGCAGAACCTGCAGGTGGCCGCCGGCGTCGTGGGCGCGCAGCCCATGCCGGAGCCGAGCGCCTACCAGCTGACGGTGAACGCGCGCGGCCGCCTGGTCAACGAGGAGGAGTTCGGCTCCATCGTGGTCAAGACGGGCGCGGGCGGCGAGATCACGCGGCTGCGCGACGTGGCGCGCGTGGAGCTGGCGGCGGGGGAGTACGCCATCCGCTCGCTCCTGGACAACCGTCCGGCCATCGCCATCCCCATCTTCCAGGCGCCCGGCTCCAACGCGCTCGCCCTCTCGGCGAACGTGCGGAAGACCATGGCGGAGCTGAAGACGCGGATGCCGCAGGGGGTGGACTACGACATCGTCTACGACCCCACCGTCTTCGTCCGCGAGTCCATCACCGAGGTGGTGCGGACGCTCCTCGAGGCGACGCTCCTGGTGGTCCTGGTCGTCATCCTCTTCCTCCAGACCTGGCGGGCGTCCATCATCCCGCTGGTGGCCGTGCCCGTCTCCGTGGTCGGCACCTTCGCGGTGATGCTGGGCTTCGGCTTCTCCATCAACACCCTTTCCCTCTTCGGCCTGGTGCTGGCCATCGGGATCGTGGTGGACGACGCGATCGTGGTGGTGGAGAACGTGGAGCGCAACATCGAGCTGGGGCTGACGCCGAAGGAGGCGAGCTACAAGGCGATGGAGGAGGTGAGCGGGCCCATCATCGCCATCGCCCTGGTGCTGTGCGCCGTCTTCATCCCCATCGCGTTCGTGAGCGGGCTGACGGGGCAGTTCTATCGCCAGTTCGCGCTCACCATCGCCTTCTCGACGGTCATCTCCGCCGTCAACTCGCTCACCCTCTCGCCCGCGCTCTCGGCGATCCTGCTGAAGCCGCACGGGGCGGCGCCGGACCGGCTGACGCGGGGGATCAACCGCGGCTTCGGGTGGCTCTTCCGCCCCTTCAACCGCGGCTTCACGCGGATGTCGGAGCGCTACGGGAACGGGGTGGCGCGGCTGATCCGCAAGAGCGGGATCGCCGTGGCGGTCTACGCGGGGATCATCGTGATGGCGTACGTGGGCTTCCGCAACGTCCCCGCGGGGTTCGTCCCCACGCAGGACAAGCAGTACCTGGTGGCCTTCGCGCAGCTCCCCGACGCGGCGTCGCTGGACCGCACGGAAGCCGTGATCCGGAAGATGGCGGAGATCGGGCTGAAGCACCCGGGGGTCGAGCACGCGGTGCAGTTCCCGGGGATCTCCATCAACGGCTTCGTCAACAAGCCCAACACCGGCGTCGTCTTCTTCGGCCTCAAGCCCTTCCACGAGCGGCCGGGGGACGAGCTGTACGGCCCGGCCATCGCCCAGCAGCTGGGGCAGCAGCTGGGGGCCATCCAGGAGGCGTTCATCGGGGTCTTCCCGCCGGCGCCGGTGGCGGGGATGGGGGCCATCGGGGGCTTCAAGATGGAGATCGAGGACCAGGCGGACCTGGGGCAGGACGCGCTCTACGCGGCCACGCAGGAGCTGATCGGCAAGGCGTACCAGACCCCGGAGCTGGCGGGGGTCTTCTCCAGTTTCCAGGTGAACGTGCCGCAGCTCTTCGCGGACGTGGACCGGGTGAAGGTGAAGCAGCAGGGGCTGGAGCTGACCGACGTCTTCCAGACGCTCCAGGTGTACCTCGGATCGCTGTACGTGAACGACTTCAACCGCTTCGGCCGCACCTACCAGGTGATCGCCCAGGCGGACGCCCCCTTCCGCGCCACGGCCGAGGACATCGGCCTGCTGAAGGTGCGCAACAACCGCGGGGAGATGGTGCCGCTGGGCTCGGTGATGACCACGCGCCCGTCGTACGGCCCGGACCAGGTGCAGCGCTACAACGCCTATCCCGCGGCCGACATCAACGGCGGCCCGGCGCCCGGCTACTCGTCGGGCCAGGCGTCGGCGGCCATGGAGCGGATCGCCAGCGAGGTGCTGCCGAACGGGATCGGGTATGAGTGGACGGACCTGACGTACCAGGAGAAGGAGTCGGGGAACACCACGCTCCTGGTCTTCCCGCTCTGCGTCCTCCTGGCCTTCCTGGTGCTGGCGGCGCAGTACGAAAGCTGGTCCACGCCGCTGGCGGTGATCCTCATCGTCCCCACCTGCCTCTTCTCGGCCATCATGGGGGTGTGGGTGACGCGGGGCGACAACAACATCTTCACGCAGATCGCCCTGGTGGTGCTGGTGGGGCTGGCGTGCAAGAACGCGATCCTGATCGTGGAGTTCGCGCGCGAGCTGCAGGAGCAGGGGCGCGACCGGGTGAGCGCGGCGCTGGAGGCGTGCCGGCTGCGCCTGCGCCCCATCCTGATGACGTCGCTGGCCTTCATCATGGGCGTGGTGCCCCTGGTCATCGCGGAGGGCGCGGGGTCGGAGATGCGCTCGGCAATGGGGATCGCGGTGTTCGCGGGGATGCTGGGGGTGACGTTCTTCGGGCTCTTCCTCACCCCCGTGTTCTACGTCCTGGTCCGCCGGATGGTGGAGGGGCGCGAGCTGGTGCGGGTGAAGGTGGGGCAGATCGTGACGGCGCCCGAGGCGGCGCGGGAGGAGGCGGCCCATGCGTGAGCGGACGAGGGTCGCGGCCGCGATCGTGACGGTGGGGATCCTGGCGGCGCTTCCGCGCGGGGCGGCGGGGCAGGGGAACGCGGGGACGGAGGCCGCCGTGGGCGGCGGGCCGTTCCGCGCGGTCGCGGCCGGGACGGCGGGAGTGAGCGGGGAGGCGCCCACGCGGGCCTTCTGGGAGGAGATGGGGGACCCGGTGCTGGCGCGGCTGGTGGAGGAGGCGCTGGCCGCCAGTCCCGACGTGCGGGCGGCGTCGGCGAGGGTGCGGGAGGCGCGGGGGCTGCGGAGCGAGACGGCCTTCGACCGCTATCCCACGGTGACGTCCAGCGGGAGCGTGACCCGCGTGGGGCTCTCGGCCTCGCAGCTTCCCGGGGTGCCGGCGGGGGACCGCCGGCAGGACCAGTGGGACGGCGGGGTGAACGGCGCCTGGGAGGTGGACGTCTTCGGCCGGGTGCGCCGGAGCGTGGGGGCGCGGACCGCGGGGGTGGACGCGGCGCGCGAGGACGTGCGCGACGTGCAGCTGGCGCTGGCGTCGGAGGTGGCGCGCTCGTACTTCGACCTGCTGGGGCTGCGCGAGCGGCTGGCGGTGGCGCGGCGGAACGCGGAGAACCAGCGGCGCACGCTGGGGCTGGTGGAGGAGCGCCTGGCGGCGGGGCGGGGAAGTGCCTTCGACACGGAGCGGGCGCGGGCGCAGCTGAACGCCACGCTGGCCATCGTCCCGCTGCTGGAGGCGTCTTCCGCGGCGGCGGAGAACCGGATCACGGTGCTCCTGGGCCGCGCGCCGACGGGGGGGAGGATGGACCTGGGGGAGGCGGCGGAGCTTCCGCCGCTCCCGGAGACGGTGCGGGTGGGGTCGCCGGATCGGCTGGTGCGGGCGCGGCCGGACGTGGCCCGGGCGGAGCGGCAGCTGTCGGCACAGACGCAGCTGGTGGGGGCGCAGCGGGCGGGGTACATGCCGCGGCTGAGCCTGGTGGCCGGCGCCGGCCTCACCACCGGCGCGGCGGACGACCTGGCGCGCTCGGGGGCGGAGCGGTACAACGCGGGGGTGCAGGTGTCGTGGCCGTTCCTGGACATGGGGCGGGTGCGGGCGAGAGTCGGCGCCGAGCGGGCGCGCGAGGACCAGGCGCGGGCCCGCTACGACGCCTCGGTGCTCCGCGCGCTGGAGGAGGCGGAGACGTCGCTCACCGTCTACGAGCGGACGCGCGCGCGGCTGGGCTTCCTGGCCGAGGCGGCGCGGGCGAGCGAGCGGGCGGCGGAGCTGGCGCGCATCCGCTTCCGCGAGGGCGTGGCGGACTTCCTCTCCGTGCTGGACGCCGAGCGCTCGCTGCTCGACGCCCAGAACCAGCTCACCGCGGCGCGCGTGGACGCCGCCCTCTCCCTCGTCGACGTCTACCAGGCGACGGGGCAGGGGGTGGCGGCGGGCGAGGAGGACGCGGTGCGGTAGGATCGATCAGCAGGATCGGGATCGAAGATGGAGCAGCAGAGGCGCCGCGGGTTCGCGGCGCCTCTGCTGTTCTGGTCTATCGCGAGCATCTCCGCCCGATGGATTGATTGACGGACCCGGCTCGATACGTTAGGTATTGTGACGGAAAGTGCGCGATTGTTCTGCGGCTCCGTGCGTCCGCCGCCGAAGTTGTGGCGCCCCCTCGATCGTACGCCGAGAGCCGGCACGCGCTCCTTCCGATGTGGCCGTCATCCATCATCCACACCAGGAGGAGACCGTGAACAAGCTCAAGCTGCGGCTGGAAGACCTGCGGATCGACAGCTTCACCACCGAGCCGGCGCGGAAGGAGAAGGGGACGGTGTTCGGCGAGCAGTGCACCTGCTACACGCAGTGTACGTGTCCGGGGTGCCCCACCTGCGACGCTTCGTGCAACGGCACCTGCAACGCCACGGCCTGCGGCTCGTGTGGCGCCTCTTGCGGCGGTACCTGCGAGTACAGCTGCGACTATTCGTGCGGCGGCACCTGCGGCGAATACGGCTGCGCGACCTACGCGACGTACGGCGGGCGGGAAGGGGTGTGCGAGCTCTGCGCCGGGTAGTCTCGCCCGAAGAGGCGGCCTTTCCTCAATCCCACTTCCGGGGAGCGTGCGATGAAGAAGCTTCGACTCGATCCCGACGCGCTCGCAGTTGAATCGTTCGGGCCGCGGTAGACGGTGGAGGAGGAGGGAAGCGTGCGCGGGTTCCCGGTATCGGCCGGGGATCCGAATCGTACTGCACCTTCGAACGCTGCTGCGGCGCGGAGGCGTTCGACGGACCCTGCTGACCTCGCGCGGCAGGAGCGCGGGGGGAAACGACGGATGCCGGGGAAATCACAGCAGAGGCGCCGCGGTCGGCGCCTCTGCTGTTCTGCATCCGGACAGCGACGAAAGCATTGACGCGTAATCTTCGGACCGGTAGGTATTTCGAACGTAGTGCGGGATTTCCGATCAGGTGCCCTCCGACTGGGGCGCGCGAGACAATCCGTCCACCATGAAGGAGCAAGGATGAAAAAGATCAAGCTGTGCATCGAGGAGCTACGCGTCGACAGCTTTGGAGCCGGGGTGCAGTCCGGGGAGAGGGGCACCATCAGGGCCCACGATCTGATTGATGACTACGAACCCTTTCCCACGGGAGACGAAAGCACCTGCTCGATCTCCCAGACCGAAGGCGAAAGCTACGCGTCCAACACCAAGTCCCAGGCCCAGCGACACCAGATGCAGATGGAGACTGACAACAGGACCTGATGAGCTGACCTTGCCTCACACGGAGTCAAAACGAAGTTCTCCGTAACGGGACGCGCGGCGGCGCCTCGTGCGGCGGCACCTGCGACTACACCTGCGGCGGCGGAGGGACCTGCGACCCCACGTGTGCCGGCTGGGCGACGTTTGCCGGGCCGCATCAGCCGTGCGGCTTCCGTGGGTGAGGTGGGGAGTAGCTTCGTAACTGATGACCGGTCCGTGATCGGCAATGATGATGAATCAGCAGGGGCGCCGCAGTCGGGCGCCTCTGCTGCTTTGCGAGAGCGGACGCGGCTTCGGTCCGAATCACCGTGACGACGGATAGTTTCCTGGCGCGCTAAATGCCGCGTCGGGAAATGCGTGAGCTCTTGCGGGGCTCACGTGCGTTCACCGCCGTCGTCGTCGTGCTGCTTCCCACGGCACGCCGACCGCAAACGCGCGCCTGATCCGCAGGCGACCGCCAACCCGTTCACGTACGCCAGGAGAAAATCCCCATGCACAAGCTCAAGCTGCGGCTGGAAGACCTGCGCATCGACAGCTTCACCACGACGCAGGTACGCAGGGAGAAGGGGACGATTTACGGCGAGCAGTGCACCTGCTATACGCAGTGTACGTGTCCGGGGTGCCCGACGTGTGATGCTTCATGCAACGGCACGTGCGGCGGCTCGTGCAACGGCACCTGCGACGCGTCGTGCAACGGCACATGCGGCTGCGGGACCGCCGACTACTCCTGCGGCGGTACCTGCAACTATACGTGTGGCGACGGCTGCGGCTACACCGCCCTGTGGACCAACTGCAACGAGATCTGTCTGTAGCGTCACGGGTGGCGAGCCGAGCTCGCCCCCGCCACGTGGTGTCCGGAAGGCCCTTTTGTTCACCATCATCCGTCTATGGAGGAGCCCATGCACAAGCTCAAGCTGCGGCTGGAAGACCTGCGCATCGACAGCTTCAGCACCACGCAGGCACAGAGGGAGAAGGGGACGGTCTACGGGGAGCAGTGCACCTGCCACACGCAGTGTACGTGTCCGGGGTGCCCGACGTGCTACGCCTCCTGCAACGGCACGTGCGACGCCTCGTGCAACGGCACCTGCGGCGCGTCGTGCGACGGTACGTGCGGGTCGGCCGACTACTCGTGCGCCGGGACGTGCGACTATACGTGCGGCGGCGGCGGGACCTGCGATCCCACCTGCGCCGGATGGGCGACGTATGCCGGGCCGGATCAGCCGTGCAACCTCTGCGGGGGATGAACACGCTCGAAGCACGACCTTCGTCCCGCAGGGGATGAGTGGCCGGCGATCGGCATCGAGGATTGGATCAGCAGAGGCGCCGCGGTCGGGCGCCTCTGCTGCGTTCGGCATCCGTGCGGACGCATGGTGCGAACGGGGATCCCGCGCGGCATTCCCGAGAGAGATGCCCAGCGTCGCGGATTGGCCTGGATGCGGAGTGAACGCCGCGGCTCTACGTGATCGCCGACCTGGTAGTCGGCGGCGTCGTCGTGGGCACGCTCGCCCTGGCCGCGCGCGGACGCCTGCCGCCGCCGCCCTTAAGATGCCCCACGGCCGCCGAAGCGCCTCCGTCGGGCGGCGGTGACCGCGCTGGCGGCGGGCCTAGCAGTTCGCGTAGGGCGGCGGTCCCTCGTTGATCGCGCGGAGCTGCAGCTTCAGCCGGTAGGTGGCGAGGACCTGGTTGGTCTGCGCGTACGTGGGGTCGGTGACGTTCCCCCAGAGATAGAAGATCGAGGCGGCGCTGGGGGTGAGCGTCGCGTTCGGGTCTCCCTGCACGCTCTTCCAGGTGGCCAGCGGGACGGGGATGGTGAACAGCGAGGGATCGATCACCACCTCCTGCTTCTGGAAGAAGCCGGGACCCCGCACGCACAGCGTGGGCGCCACGTGCCAGCCCCAGTCCACGAAGCACTCCGGGTTGTTCTTCGTCAGGGCGTGCAGGCTCCCCTGGATCCACACCTTCTGGGGCGAGAGCCCCATGGCGATCATCAGCCGGCACATCTCGTGGGCGCGGCCCCAGCATCCGTCGTCGGGATAGAGGAAGGGGATGCAGGGGACGGGGACGGTGAGCGGCGCGCAGCTGGTGGCGCTCGTCGCGTTGAACACGTCCTGCGCCCGGCTCCTCGTGACGCAGCGGAACCACCACCACGGCCACCACGCCCACATCCGAATCCTGTCCAGCAGCTCCCCCAGCAGCCCCCGCCAGCTTATTCGCGGCGCCGGCCACGGCTCAGGGAAAGGGGGGAGCCCCGCGTCCGGTCCGGGAGCGTAGTCGCGGACGTCGATGATCTCGTGCGCGTCGTTCTCGGTCACGATCACGTGCTTCCCCGTGCGCGCGGCCTCGCGCAGCTCCCGCTCCAGCCCGGCGAAGTCCTCCGAGCCGGGCCGCAGCACGTGCCGCGCGTGCGACCGCTCCAGCTCCACGCTCAGCACGCCGCCCTCGATCCGGCGGACGTCGTGGACGCGGGTGGCGAGCGGAATCAGCACCCGCGTGATCGCCGACGTCTCGGGATCGACCTCCAGGTAGACGGGGAGGCGCTGCCGGCTCAGCCCCTCCAGCACCTGCGCGAGGGCGGCCGAGCGCTTGTCGGCGGGATCCAGGCGGACGCGGAGCCCGCCCTCCAGCTCGACGGAGCGCCCGTCCTGGCCGCGCGCGTCGCCGGCCGCGCGGTCGAGCGGCGGCTCCACGCGGACGATGGTGGAGACGACGGCATTGGGGTTCGGCATGAATACCCTCCGGTGTCGGGGGACGTGACCTGCGGCGAGACTGCGTGGTGGGACCTGCCTGGACGGCGTTCCCGGGCGGAGCGCGGACGACGTGAGGAGAAGCGAGGAGCCGCGCTTGAAGAGCCGGACAGGGAGGTCGCGCGGACGGGGTGGCCCGACGCAATGGCCGGACCATTCCGGCGTCCCGGGAAGGCCGCGCCGGAGCGGCATTTCCACGGCGCCGGGTGGAGCCGGCGTGCTCGCCTGGGGCGGGCGCGCCGCAGGGCCGGGGACAGCCACGTCCCGCCGGGCGTCCTGGAACGAGCGCGTACCGGCGCCGCCCACGGCGCGCATCCGGTCAAAGCGCGAAGCGCCGAGGTGTTCCCTCTCTTCTCGTTCTCGGACGGGAAAGCGTGATGTGTCCGCGGGCGCAGTTTCCGTGGACCATCACGCGAGGGATGAGGGTGCGTCGGGCGCGCGCCGGGACCCGTCGCCCGCCGTCGAGTCATCCCGCACCAGCGGGCCGCCCCGCATCCCCCAGCCTTGCGCCGCCGCCGCGCCCGCCTGAGCTTGCGCCTGAAGCCGGGAGCGCGCCGCGTACGCGTCCGGACGACGAGGATCCCCATCGCTCCATGCCGCCCATGCCCACCACGCACCTCCGCACCTGCACGCTCTGCGAGGCCATGTGCGGCCTGACGCTGGAGGTGGACGACGGGCGCGTCGTCTCCATCCGCGGCGACGCGGACGATCCGTTCAGCCGCGGGCACATCTGCCCCAAGGGCGCGGCGCTGGGGGACGTGCACGCCGACCCGGACCGCCTGCGCCGGCCCATGCGGCGCACCCCCGGCGGATGGCGCGCGATCCCGTGGGACGAGGCGCTGGACGAGGCCGCCGCGCGCCTGGGCGAGGTGCGGCGCGAGCACGGGCGTGACGCCGTCGCCGTGTACCAGGGCAACCCCACGGTGCACAACTACGGGAGCATGCTGTACGCGCCCGGCTTCGTCCGCGCGCTGGGCACCCGCAACCGCTTCTCCGCCACCTCGGTGGACCAGCTTCCGCACCACCTGGCCGCGTACTTCATGTTCGGCCACGGGCTCCTGATCCCCATCCCCGACCTGGACCGCACCGACTTCCTCCTGGTGCTGGGCGCCAACCCCGCCGTCTCCAACGGCAGCCTGATGTCGGCGCCCGACGCGGCGGGGCGCATCCGGGCCATCCGCCGTCGCGGCGGGAGCGTGGTGGTGATCGATCCGCGGCGCACCGAGACCGCCGCCCTCGCCGACCGCCACCACTTCATCCGCCCCGGCACCGACGCGCTCCTCCTCCTGGCCCTGCTGAACGTGGTCTTCGCCGAGGGGCTGGAGAAGCCGGGGCGGCTGGCGGCGCTCACCGACGGCCTGGACGCCGTCCGCGCCATCGCCGCCGAGGTGCCGCCGGAGCGCGCGGCGGCCGCCACGGGGATCGCGGCGGAGGAGATCCGCGCCCTGGCGCGCGCCTTCGCGGCGGCGCCCGGCGCGGTCTGCTACGGGCGCTGCGGGGTGAGCACGCAGGAGTTCGGCGGGCTGTCGCACTGGCTGATCAACGTCCTCAACCTGGCCACCGGCAACCTGGACCGGCCGGGCGGCGCCATGTTCACCCGCGCCGCCGTGGACGTGCTGAAGCGGAGCAGGCGCGGGAGCTATGGGCGGTGGAAGAGCCGGGTGCGCGGGCTCCCCGAGTTCAGCGGCGAGCTTCCGGTGGCGGCGCTGGCGGAGGAGATCCTGACGCCCGGGCCCGGGCAGGTGCGCGCGCTGGTGACCTCGGCCGGCAATCCGGTGCTCTCGACGCCCAACGGCGCGCAGCTGGACCGCGCGCTGGCCGGGCTGGACTTCATGGTCTCGGTGGACTTCTACCTGAACGAGACCACCCGCCACGCGCACCTGATCCTCCCGCCCACCTCGCCGCTGGAGCACGACCACTACGACCTGGTGTTCTACCTCCTCTCCGTGCGCAACGCGGCCAAGTTCTCGCCCGCGCTCTTCGCCCCGCCGAAGGGCGCGCTGCACGACTGGGAGATCTTCCTGGGATTGCAGCGCCGGCTGGAGCGCGGCGTGAAGGCGCGGCTCAAGCACGCGGCGCTCGCCCGGCTGCGGCCGCACGGGATGCTGGGCCTGGGGCTGCGGACGGGTCCGTATGGCGCCGGGCTCAACCCGTTCGGTCGTGGCCTCTCGCTGCGCGCGCTGCGGCGGAACCCGCATGGCATCGACCTGGGCCCGCTGGAGCCCGCCCTCCCCGGGCGCCTCTTCACCCGCGACGGGAGGATCGACGCGGCGCCGGCGCCGATGCTGGAGGACGTGGCCCGGCTGCGCGCGCGGCTGCTGGACGGGGCGGGGGAGATGGGGATCGCGGGAAGAGCGGAGGGCGGATACGACCTCCTGCTGATCGGCCGGCGGCAGCTGCGCGGCAACAACTCGTGGATGCACAACTATCCGCGGCTGATGAAGGGCCGCGACCGCTGCACGCTCCTGCTGAACCCGGCGGACGCAGCGGCGCGGGGGATCGCGGACGGGGCGATGGTGCGCCTCGCCTCGCGCGCGGGGAGCGTGGAGGTGCCCGCCGAGCTGAGCGAAGAGGTGATGCCCGGCGTGGTGAGCCTCCCCCACGGCTTCGGCCACGCGCGCCCCGGCATCGCCCTGACCGTCGCCTCCACCCACCCCGGCGCCAGCGCCAACGACGTCACCGACGAGCTGCTCCTGGACGCCCTGGGCGGCAACGCCGCGCTGAACGGCGTGCCGGTGCGGGTGGAGGCCGTCGCGACGGCGGCCGCGCCGCCGCTCGTGCACGATGGTGCGTCCGTGCACGCGTGATTGCGCGCGAATGACAATCGTCGCACGATCTCCCAGTCGCCGCGTATTCGTCCCGATTGCATCGACTGGCGACTGACGGGGGACCAGGCGACTCCGAGCCAGGATCGGCAACGGAAAAGCCCGCGCGACTGTAGTCGTGCGGGCCGTTCGCGTGCAGGGCGGGCCTTCTGCGGGCTGTGACCGATGCCACGTGATCAACTCGCTTCAGCGCGGTTTCGTCACCCATCCTTGGCTCCTGGCTTGCGCCTCGTTGAGCTTTATGCGCTCTGTTTGGCAGTCTCTGGACATGACTCGTCAACCGGGTCTGCGCCGATCCGCTTCAGCTCTCGACGAAGCGCTTTCAGGTACGTGGAGTTGAGCGAGTATCCCGCGAGCCAGGAAAATTTGACATGCTCCAGCTCGGCCGTCCATTCGGAGCGGAGGAATTCCACGTACTCGATGTGTTGCGCCTGAAAGGCCCTTGGGGGTGCTTGCTGCCGCAGCGTCCGTTTGCTCTCCCGAGCAGTGGCGGACTCGCTTTTCGTTGAACGGACCAGAAATGCGCCTGATACGGCGACGAATGCAACGGCGGCCAGAAATGTGATCATGAGACTGTACCTGAGATATTTGCCAGCTTGAGGCAGGAAGGATCGCCTTCATCACTTGGACGGACTCTGACGCTACTTTTCCCGTCGCGCATCCCGCGGCCCGGGACATCGCCCGACGGCGTGAAGGTGCCACCGTCCGTCCGCCATCTGCCACGCACTGGCAGACAACTTGCCCGCCATCGCCCGCATGGCTACCAGGAAACCACTCCCGTACTGGCTGGATGGCACGGATGCGTGCGAGCTCTGCACGCATCCCCACGCCGTCGGGACCGAGCGGCGCTGCGCCGCGTGCGACCGGGCGGCGTGCGAGCACTGCGTGACCGTGGACCGCGACACGGGCGAGGTGCTCTGCCACGAGTGCCTGAAGGAAGAGGAGGGCGGCTGATGGGCGCGCGGGCCATCTGGAAGGCGCGGATCCAATTCGGCGCCGTCGACGTGCCGGTGAAGCTGTATTCCGCCGTGCAGGACCGCACGGTGCACTTCCGCATGCTGGACGCGAAGCGGAAGGAGCCCATCAAGCAGCACATGATCGACCCCGACACCGGCGACGTGGTCGACTCGGCCGACGTGCGCCGCGCCTTCGAATCGGAGGAGGGGCGGATGGTGATCCTGGACGAGGAGGAGCTGGCGGAGGTGACGCCCGAGCCCTCGCGGGAGATCGAGATCACCCGCTTCGTCCCGGTCGGCGAGATCTCCCACCAGTGGTACGATCGCCCGTATTTCCTGGGGCCGGACGAGGAGGGCGACGCCGCCTACTTCGCCGTCGCGCGGGCGCTGAGGAAGCGCGAGGTGGAGGGGGTGGCGAAGTGGGTGATGCGCGGCAAGGAGTACGTCGGCGCGCTGCGCGAGGAGGACGGATACCTGATGCTGATCACCCTGCGCCACGCCGGCGAGGTGGTGCCGGCCTCCGCGCTCTCGCCGCCCACCGGCCGCGAGCTGGACGACCGCGAGGTGGGGATGGCCGTCCAGCTGGTGGGGATGATGGAGGACGAGTTCGACCCCGCCGCCTACCACGACGAGTACCGCGAGCGCGTCCTGGAGCTGGTGGAGGCCAAGGCGGCCGGCAAGGTGGTGAAGTTCCCGAAGGTGGCCGCGAAGACGGAGGAGACGTCGCTGGCGGACGTCCTGGCGGCCAGCGTGGCGGCGGCGGGGAAGGGGAGGAAGCGTGCCTGACATCGACCTCGACGAACAGGAAGAGTCCGTCGCCCGGGCCTTCTGGAACGGGACCATCACCTTCGGGCTGGTGAGCATCCCGGTGGCGCTGTACGCGGCCAACCGCCCGCGCGGCGTCTCGCTGCGGATGGTCTCCCCCGACGGCACCCCGCTCAACCGGCGCTACTTCACCTCGCGCGACGACCGCGAGCTGGACGGCGACGAGATCGTGCGGGGCTACGAGGTGGAGAAGGACCGCTTCGTGGTGGTGGACGACGACGAGCTGGAGCGGCTGGCCCCGGAGCGCACGCGCGACATCGACGTGCGGCGCTTCGTGAAGGCGGAGGAGATCGATCCCATGTACTTCGAGCGGGCCTACTACCTGGCCCCGGCGGGGAACTCCACCAAGGGATACCGCCTCCTGGCCCGGGTGATGGAGGAGACGGGCCGCGCCGGGATCGCCACCTTCGTGCTGCGGGCGAAGGAGTACCTGGTGGCCATCATGGCCGAGAACGGCATCCTCCGCGCCGAGACGCTCCGCTTCGCCGACGAGCTGCGCACGCCGGAGGACGTGGGCCTCCCCGAGCCCGCCACCCCCGCCGCCACCGACGTCAAGCGCGTCGAGAAGGAGATCGCCAGGCTCGCCGAGGAGCACCTGGACCGCAAGGAGCTGGTGGACCGCTCGAAGGATCGCCTGCTGAAGCTGGCCGAGCGCAAGCTCCGCGCGGGCAAGGACGTGTTCAAGGTGGAGAAGCGCCGTGACGACGACGAAGATGACGATCGCGGCGGCGTCATCGACCTGATGGAGCTCCTGAAGGCCCGCATCAGCGTCGCCGACGACGAGGACGCCGACGGCGGCGGCGGCGCTCGCCCGAGGAAATCGGTCGGCGGATCCGGAGCGAAGAAGTCGACCTCCGCCGCGAAGAAGTCGGCCGGCGGCGGATCCGGAGCCAAGAAGTCGGCTTCGACCGCGAAGAAATCGGCCGGCGGATCTGGAGCGAAGAAGCCGGCTTCCACCGCGAAGAAGTCGGCCAGCGGCGGCTCTGGAGTGAAGAAGTCGGCTTCTACCGCGAAGAAGTCGGCCGGCGGTGGATTTGGAGCGAAGAAGTCGGCTTCGGCTGCGAAGAAGTCGGCCGGCGGTGGATCCGGAGCGAAGAAGTCGGCTTCCACCGCGAAGAAGTCGGCTGGCGATGGATCTCGGGCGAAGAAGTAGGGCGGGGGCGCGGACCTGAGCGGAGCAGTCTCGCCGAGCTCCTCGAGCGCGCCAGGAAGCTCGACATCTCCGGCCGCAGCTCGATGAGCAAGGACGAGCTGGTGAAGGCGATCGGCCGCTCGGCGTGATCTGGGGCAGGGCGGGCGACGACGTGGGCGGGGAATGTGAATCGTGGCGGGATACGGATTTTGCAATTAGATTGCGTGTCCATCCACACGATTCAGCCTGTCAGCGGCGACGCGCTGAAATCATCTTCCGTGGCCGCCAATCCTGGAGAACCGAATGCGCAAGATCCGCCTCAACATCGACGAGCTGGCGGTGGAGTCGTTCCGGACGGCTGCTTCCGAGGGGAAGGCCGGCACGGTGAAGGGGAACGGCTGGACGGAGTTCGAGGGATGTGTCGTCTCGGATGGAGCCTCGGCCTGCGCCACCTGCGACGGCGGCTGTCCGCGCGACACGTCGACGTGCTTCGCCAGCTGCCGCATGACCAACGGCTACCAGGTGTGCATCGATCCCAACGGCTGCTGAGCGCGGCGAGAGCCGGGGGCCGATTCCCGGGACACGGGCGGAGGGCGATCTCGATCGGGATCGCCCTCCGCCGTTTCCACGATGGCGAATCCGGAGCGATGCGGCAAAACGGAAGGCCCGCGCCGATCGAGATCGGGCGGGCCTTCGTGCGTGGGCGTCGTCGCGCGCCGTCAGCCGCGGATCGCCTCGTGGTCGCCGCCGGCTTCCAGGCACTCGCCCAGGCAGCTGTAGTGGCAGAGGGTGCGCGCGGTGCAGTCGCCGCCCTGGCACGTCTTCCAGTCGGTGACGGGGAGGAGCGCCGCGTCCGTCTCCACCGGCTCCGGCCCGCCCGAGTGCGCGCGCACGGTTCCGCGCTCGTGCGCGGCGGCGTCGGTGGCGAAGCTCTCCACCCGCAGGGCATCGATCTCCAGCTTCATCCTGGCCACGGCAACCTCCTCCGGTGGGGAATGGGCGCGGCGCCACCGCGACGGAGCCGGCCGCGGCTCGCCCGTTCGCCGGGCATCGTCGTGATGGCGCGGAGTGCGACGAAAGCTGTATGGATCGACTTGCGATGTCAACAAAACCGTCCGCAGACGTGTCGGGCCGATTCCCACGATCCGCCACGCTCACGCCATCGGCTCGTCAGCGCGGGCCCTCGGCGGTGGCTACGGCCATGGTGATGAGGTCGTCGACGAGGCGCCGCAGCTCGGCCAGGGTCCCGGTGGTCGCCTTGAGGCCCCGGGTCGCCATCACCAGGAGGTGGGCCAGGTCGCCGGCGGGGAGGGCGCGATCACCGTCCATCGCCGGCTCCAGCACCTGGCGGAGCTGCGCCTCGAAGCGCGCGTACAGCGCCGCGGCCGCCGCCGGGGCGTATCTCACCGAGTTGGCCAGGAGGTCGGCGCCGTTCTCGGAGTCGATCACGGAGGCGAACGGCTCCAGGATCCAGATCTCGAAGAGGCACTCCAGCTGGTCCCGCAGGCGCGTCATCCCCGCCACCTTCTCGCCGGCCTCGGCCTCGTGGAGCGCCGTGTGGTCGTCCATCAGCGCCGCGAAGATCGCCTCCTTGTTGGCGAACGATGCGTACAGCGACGGCCGCGACATCCCGGCCTCGGCCGCGATGTCCATCATCGTCACCTTGCGGTAGCCGTGCCGGTGGAAGAGGCGCAGCGCCGCGTCCACGATCTTCCGTTCCTTCGGTTCCATGCTCCGCTCACCGGGTCATGCGCATCGATAGGGTTTACACTTGACACGATTTGTAATTCTGTTATCCTCCTTTACACTTCGTGTCAGCGTGTAAACTATCGGGATGGGGGACCACATGGAAGCAGCATCGACGACGGCCGCCGGGCGGGCCGTCCGGGGGTATGCCGCGCTGGAAAGGGGCGGGAGCATCGTGCCGTGGGAGTTCGAGCGGCGCGCGACGCGTCCCGGGGACGTGGTGGTGAAGATCCTGTACTGCGGCGTCTGCCACACCGACATCCACTCGGTGGGGAAGTGGGGGCAGGAGTTTCCGCTGGTGCCGGGGCACGAGATCGTGGGCGAGGTGATCGAGGTCGGCGGCGAGGTCACGCGCTTCAGGGCGGGGGAGACGGTGCTGATCGGCACCATCGTGGACTCGTGCCGGGAGTGCGCGCGGTGCAGGGAAGAGCTGGAGCCGTACTGCGAGAAGTACCCGACGCTGACGTACGACGGGATCGACCGCGTGGACGGCACCCGCACCCGCGGCGGCTACTCGGAGCTGTACGTGGCGGACGAGCGCTTCGTCCACCATCTCCCCGACGGGCTGGACCCGGCCGCGGCGGCGCCGCTGCTCTGCGCGGGGATCACCACGTATTCGCCGCTCCGCCACTGGGAGGTGGGGCCGGGGAAGACGGTGGGCGTCATCGGGATCGGCGGGCTGGGGCACCTGGCCGTCAAGTTCGCGCGGGCGATGGGGGCGCACGTGGTGGCGTTCACCACGTCGTCGGTGAAGGTGGAGGAGGCGCTGGCGCTGGGGGCGCACGAGGTGGTGCTCTCGCGCGACGAGGAGCAGATGAAGGCGCAGGCGTTCCGCTTCGACTTCATCCTGGACACGGTGTCGTCCACCTACGCGATGGACCCGTTCCTCCTGGCGCTCAAGTTCGACGGCACCCTCTGCTCGCTGGGGATCCCCGACCGCTTCGACTTCTCCCCCGTCAACCTGACGATGGGGCGGCGGCGCCTGGCCAGCTCCGGCGTGGGCGGGACGCGCGAGACCCGCGAGATGCTGGACTTCTGCGCCGAGCACGGCATCGTCGCCGACATCGAGCTGATCGGGCCGGGCCAGATCAACGAGGCGTTCGCCCGGCTGGAGAAGGGTGACGTCCGCTACCGGTTCGTGCTGGACCTGCGCGCGGCGTGACGTCCGGGCAGGCGGAGCCATCGACGGACCCCGCGGCCGCGATGCTCCGGAGGATGAAGGATGCGCGAAGGGCGCCGGATGTTTCGTCATCCGGCGCCCTTCATCCACTGCGTCCGAATCGCCGATCCGTTCAAGCGTCAGGATCGGCGGCGTGGCGCATCTCGTCGGAGGGAAGGTGGTTGAGGGTGACCACCAGCGGGCAGCGCATGCAGGCTGCCTTTCCCTCCTGCCGCCACCAGCGGCAGTCCGGCCTCAGCGAGCAGGCCGGAAGCGTCGGGGTGCCCGCCGGAGGGGCGAGCTGCACCAGCTTGGACGCGAGCCGGCACGAATCGCCGTCGAAGTGCCGGCACCCCGTGCCCGCGCACGGAGCCCCGAACCGGAACACTTCCGCCGGCTGCACCGCGCCGGTGAGGGCGAGCAGCTCCGGCGTGACGGGGAGCCGCTCGGTGAGGTAGCTCACCCTCGGCTCCTTCGTGCTCCCCCCCACCACGCCGAAGACGATCACGCCCTCCATCTCCGGCTGCGCGCTCGGGCAGTACGGGGGCGCCGCCGTTGTCCGGGGAGACATGGCGCCTCCCCTCACTTTCCGGCCCGGACGTCCGCCGCCTGGATGTCCACCGCCTGGATGTCCCTGAAATCCACCCGGTCGCCATCGGGATAGGCGATGATCCCGACCAGGATGGGCCTGGAGATGAGGCGGGGATCACGTTCCAGCGCACGCTTCAGGGATGCTTGCACTGCTTCCTGCAACTGCTCGGGGTTGATTCGCGCTTCCGCCATTGGAGCCTCACGGATGGTAGGCTGGGGAAGGCCTCGCCAGAGGTGGGGAGCGAGGTCAGGCTGCACGGATGCGCAGCCATTCCCATGGTATGGTTAACCACAATTCAAGTCAATTAAACATTCAGCGTCGGGAACCCTGCTCCAGCCCGACGTCTGCCCGGCTCCGCGTCTTCGCCTGATCGCCGGGAGAAGGGCTCGTGTGGGCGAAGAGCCCCGGTGTGGCGCACGCCGCGAAGCCTGGGAAAGGCGCATCGGCATCCGCGCGCGTCCGCGCCCTGGAGGCGCATCCGGCCGATGCTGAGACGGTGCACTCGACAGGCTGTGCGGGGTGTGCTTCTTGCCCTCCGGCGCCTGGGGAAAATGACGGGGGGCCTTGGGAAGAGGAGGGGTGATGTCCATGCTTCGCAATCGGGTGCGCGCGCGTGCCGCGGCCGCGCTGGCCTGCGTGCTGGCGGCGGGGTGCGCGACCAACCCGGTCACCGGGAGGCGGCAGCTGGCGCTGATCTCCGAGGCGCAGGAGATCCAGCTGGGGCGGCAGTCGGCGCAGGAGGTGGGGCAGCAGCTGGGGCTGGTGGACAACGCGGCGCTCCAGCAGTACGTGCAGCGCATCGGCGAGGAGCTGGCCCGCGGATCGGAGCGCCCCGCCCTCCCCTGGACCTTCCGCGTGGTGGACGACCCCACGCCCAACGCCTTCGCCCTCCCCGGCGGGTTCATCTTCGTGACGCGGGGGATGATGAACCTGATCGACTCCGAGGCCGAGCTGGCCGCGGTGATGGGGCACGAGGTGGGGCACGTCACCGCGCGCCACTCCGTCACCCAGATCAGCCGCGGGCAGCTGGCGCAGCTGGGGCTGGGCGTGGGGAGCATCTTCTTTCCCGAGGCGGCGCAGACCTTCGGGGGGCTGGCGCAGACGGGGATGCAGCTCCTCTTCCTGAGCTACGGCCGCGACGCCGAGCGCCAGGCCGACGAGCTGGGCTTCCGCTACGCCCTGCGCGAGCGCTACGAGGTGCGGGAGATGGACGACGTCTTCACCACCCTCCTCCGCCTGGGGCAGGCGTCGGGGCGGAGCACCCTCCCGTCGTGGGCCGCCTCGCACCCCGCCGAGCCCGAGCGCATCCGCTCCGCCCAGGCCCGCGCCGACACCGTCACCACGCGCCCGCTGAACGTGCGGCGCGAGGAGTACCTGGCCCGCATCGACGGGCTGATGTACGGCGAGAACCCGCGCCAGGGCTTCTTCCGCGACGGCGTGTTCCTGCACCCCGACCTCCGCTTCCGCATCGAGTTCCCGCAGGGGTGGCGGACGCAGAACACCCCGCAGTCGGTCAACGCGCTGGCGCCGCAGCAGGACGCCGTGCTGCAGCTGACCCTGGCGCAGGGCTCCGGCGCCGACGACGCGGCGCGCCGCTTCCTCTCGCAGCAGGGGATCCGCCCCGGGCAGGGCGGGCGGCAGACGGTGAACGGCAGCCCGGCGGTGGTCACGTACTTCCAGGCGCAGACGCAGCAGGGGGTGGTGGGCGGGATGGCGGCGTTCATCGAGCATGGCGGCCGCGTCTACCAGGTGCTGGCGTTCACCCCGGCGCAGGTGTTCGCGCGCCACGAGCCGTCGTTCCGCCGGGTGATCGGCAGCTTCGCCCCCGTCACCGACCCGGCCGTGCTGAACGTGCGCCCCAACCGCGTCGACATCGTCCGCACCACGCGGCCCATGACGCTGGCGCAGTTCAACCGCCAGTACCCGTCCGTGGTCCCCATCGCCGAGCTCGCCATCCTGAACCAGGTGGAGGGCGAGTCCACCAGCCTCCCCGCCGGAAGCTGGAAGCGCGTCATCGCCCAGCAGTAGATCGGCGGAAGATCCACGCAGGAACGGCGAAGGGCGCATCCACCGCGGATGCGCCCTTCGCCTTTGCCTCGTACGCCGACGCTGACCCGGCCGCCGATCGATCCGCGGATCTTACCGGATGCCGTATCCGACGGCGCGGTCGATCTCGCGGATCATCGGTCTCTCGTGCTCGCCCAGGCCGTGCCAGCTGCGTCATCGGGGGGATGTGGAGCAGGGGCCGGTTTCCGCGCCGATCCCCCTGATGACGCGGTTTGCGATGCCCGAACGGGCGCTCCACGCCGGCTCCGGGCGAGGGAGGGGCGGATTCGGGTGGGCGGAGGCGGATCGAGGAGACGGGACCCCGAACGATGCCTCTCCGAAAAAAAATTCCGATACTCATCTCGGCCGAGGTTTCCACGGCGGGACGCGGGCTTTTCCTCTCCGGATGCGGCTCCCCCTCGATCCCTGCTCCGCGCGGCTCGCCCAGGGAGCCGGCGGTCACGACTGGCGGAGCACGCGGGCCGGGTCCATCGAGGCGGCGCGGCGGGCCGGGACCAGCGTGGCGGCGGCGGCCACGGCCAGCACCCCGAGCACCCCCAGCACGATCACCGGCGCCAGCGCCACGTGCGGGATCCCCGCTTCCGGCATCGAGTTCACGGCCTGCAGGCCGATCAGGCTGATCGGCAGCCCCAGCACCAGCCCGATGACGCTCAGGCGGAGGCCGTCGGCCACGAAGCTGCCGGCGATCCGCCGGGCGGGCGCGCCCACCGCCATGCGAACCGCGATCTCTCGCGCGCGCTGGCCGACCGCGAACGCCATCACCGCGTACAGGCCGATGGCGGAAAGGAGGAGGGCCAGGAACGCGCTCCCCGCGAGCCCGCCCGTGACCATGCGGAAGTTCTTCCGGCTCTCGTCCTCGATGGCGGCGACGGTCTGGACGTTGGCGATCATGCTGGGCGCCTCCTCCTGCACGACCCGGCGGACCGTAGGGAGGAGCGGCTGGGCGTCGCTCGTGGTCCGGACCAGGAGCGCGGCCGGCGCCACCGCGGTGTCTGGCGCCAGGTAGATGCGGTGCCCCTCGCGCGGGTCCCTCCGGTCGGCGTCGGGGTCGGCCGCCACCCCCGTCACCACGAGCGTGACCGGGCCGATCACCGAGTCCTGCGCGGCCCGCAGCCGCTTCCCCAGGGGATCGGCTCCGGGCCACAGCCGCCGCGCCAGGTCGCCGCCGATGACCACCGGGACCTCCGCCGCGCTCCCCCGCACGTACCGCGCGTCGGTCGCCGAGAACTCGCGCCCGCGCAGGAGGCGGATCCCCATCACGGAGAAGAACCCCGGCGAGGCCGTGCTCCCCGAGACCCGGAACGCCTCCCGCCGGCCCCCCGCCACCCGGCTCCCCGGATCGACCACGTAGGACCCCAGCTCCCCCGTGGGCTCCGAGCCGAAGACCGCCGCCGCCACCCCCGGCGTGGCCTCCAGCCGGGCGCGCACCCGGCGGATCTCCGCCTGGAGCGACCCGGACCCGGCGGACCCGGGGTCCAGGGGGCGCGTGGCCGACCACAGCCGCAGCGAGACCAGCCGGTCCGCGAACTCGTTGCGGCTGGCCGGGCGGTACTGGTTCATCACGATCACCAGCACCGCCACCACCCCCACCACCAGCGGCTGCGTGAAGGCGATCTGCGCCACCACCAGCACCCGCTGCAGCCGGAGGCGCGTTCCCGCGATGCCGGCGCCCGAATCGCGCATCGCGCTCCCGATCCCGGCGCGGGTGGCGTGGAGCGCGGGCGCGAGGCCGAACAGGAGGCCCACCGCCATGGCCACGGAGAAGGTGAACACGGCCGCCGGCCAGGTGATCCCCATCGCCACCGGGAGGAGGGGAAAGGCCGTGTTCACGGCGTGGAGGACGATCCACACCAGGCCCAGCGCGACCACGCCCGCCATCACCGCCAGCAGCGCGCTCTCCGTCAGCAGCTGCCGGACGATGCGGGCCCGCGGCGCGCCGAGCGAGAGCCGCACCGCCACCTCCTGCCGCCTCGACATCGCCAGCCCCGTCAGAAGGGCGCTCACGTTGGTGCAGGTGACCAGCAGCACCAGGAGGCCCAGGAGGCCCAGCGACAGGACCAGGCTCTTCAGGTCCTGGTCGAAGTAGGGATCGCCGTTGGCGGCGAGGAGCGGGACCACGTCGGCGCCGGGGTCGCGGACCTCCTCCGCCCGCGGCCGCGCGGCGGCCGCGGCGGCCTGGGCGGCGACCACCCGCACCGCCGCCGTCGCGGGGCCCGTCTCCACCCCCGGGCGCAGCCGCGCGGCGGCGCGGAAGGCGAGGGTCTCCGCCGACGAGCTGGACAGCAGGATGTGCCGGTTGGAGAGCGGAAGCCACAGCTGCAGCCGGCTCCCCCCGCCCACCCCCACGAACCGTGGCGGGGCCACGCCCACGATGGTGACGGGGACGCCGTTGACCTGCAGCGTCCGGCCGATCACGTCCGGGCTCCTCCCGAAGAGCTGGTCCCAGGCCGCGTGCCCGATGACCGCCACCCTCGCCGCCGCCGGGTCCTCGGACTCGAAGGTGGGGAGGCCCGCGCCCAGGATGGGCCGCACTCCCAGGACGGTGAAGTAGCTCGCGGTGACCAGGGTCGCCTCGGCCGGGATGGCGGTGAGCTCCTGGTCGTCGCCCACGTCCAGGTTGACCGTGGCGTTCGCCCAGCCGGCCACGGCGCTGAACTGCCGGTCCATCCGCCGGTACTCCGCCAGCTCGTCGAACGAGAAGGTGCGCGGCGCGCGCCCTCCGTAGTCGTCGGCCCTGCTCCCCCGGATGCGGACCAGGTCGTCCGCGCGCGGGACCATCGGCGGCGGCTGCACCGCGAAGGAGTGCACGAAGGAGAAGAGGAGGATGCTGATGCTCATCCCCAGCGACAGGATGGCGAGCATGGCGGCCGTCGTCCCCCACCTCCGCCGGAACTGGCGGAGGGCGAAGCGGGAGTCGGCCGTCAGGGCGTCGCGCCACCCGGAGCTTCCCGCGCCGCCCGGCTCCTCCGCGGAGCCCCGCTCCATCCGGTCCGAGCGGATCCACTCGGGCAAACGACCGATCATGTCATCTCCCTCGCTGGCCCGCCGCGACGTCCGCGTGGCGAGGCACTGGTGAACCCGCTCGCTGCCGCCGGCAGGCGCGTCTCCAACGATGTCATCGACTTCCCCAGGTCCCAAGCCCCAAGTCCCAGTCCGGAGCGCTGGCTCGCGCATCGGGATATCGGTCCGAGGGATCAGGACCGCGGAATCGGGAATCGGGACTGGATACCTGGCAGGTGGCTCGGAAGTACGGGCCGATGCTTCGAGCGGCCATCTCCGATAGTCCGCATAGTCCGCTCGCGCGCGAGGCGAGGGGGCGATCGGCCGCGCCGGCGAGTGCGTCGATGACGCAGTGCGGTCAGGTCGCCGTGATCCGCCGCTTCGGGCACCAGGCCGTTTTCGATCGATCGGGGCGCCGGCCGAGCACGCAAAGGGGCGAGAGTGACGCCGAGCGCAACGTCGTGAGCCGCATGTTGCGAATTGTTTTTCGGCACATTGCGTCCGCCTCGTCCACCTCGCGGGGCTTCCGCCGGACGGATGCGCTCCGCGGCTCGCTCCCCTCCGCGTGCGGGATCGTTCGGGCTCCTCCCGGCACGCGCTCGCCCCCCGTCCGCGCTCGCTCGTCGAGCGAAGGCGCGGCCCCGCGCTTCGGGACGCGCGCCCGTCCTCTTCCCGGTGTGGACGATCGGAACGCGGGTGCGGGAGAATAATGCGCTGCGGGAGAGGGCGTCTGTCAAGGACCCGCGAAGGAAGCCGCGCTAAATGTTCCCGGTCCCTTGACATTTATCTTCTTGGCGTGAATTGTATGAATGCATCCTCAACGCCGCTCGTCGCCCGTGGCCGCGTCATGGCGACTGGGGAGAGTCCCGATCTCCCGGCGGGCCACGGCTTCGCTGGTCCGCCCGGATTTTCGGAGGAGCTCGCGCGAGATCGGTCGAAGCGGGTCACGGCCGGGCCCGGGAATCCGTTCCGTGGCCGGCTGGGGGATCGCCGGCGCGGAGTCGCGCGGGCTGGCGAGAGGCGCTCGTCGGCGTCGGACCCGTCGCCGACGCCGTCCCGAAGCTCCTCCCGGATCCCCCCACCCCGGCGCTCGCGCGGCTGCATCGTTTCGGGGGACGCGGGAGATCCGCCCACGCGCGCCTCGCCGGCGCGGCGTCCGGCGGCTGGAGCCGGGTCCGCCGCCGGACCGGCGGGTGCGGAGCAGGACCTTCGCTGGATCCAGCCGTTGATCCCCCTCCGTTCCGGGCCGGACGCTTCCTCCGGGGAGAGCCGGCGCGGAACGCTTTCGAGTCGTCCGCTCCGGTGCCGGAGCCGTGTCGCGCGCGTCGTCGTACGCCGGCGGCGCCGCCCGTACGCGAACCGCCTTTCCACCTACTTCACCATCCGATGACCGAGCCCACGCCGGAGACGCTGCGGGAAGTGACGGCGGCCGACCCGACGCGGCGGATCTCCGGGGCGGGATTGCTCCCGGAGGCGGAGCGCCGGCGGGGAGCGGAGGAGTGGAGCGGGATGGAGGCGGCGGCTCCGCGCGGCGCGTGCGTGCACGAGCGGTTCGAGCGGCAGGCGCGGCGCGCCCCCGACGCGGTGGCGCTGGCGTGGGAGGGGCGGCAGGTGACGTACGGGGAGCTGAACCGGCGGGCGAACCGGCTGGCGCACCACCTCCGGGAGCTGGGCGTGGGCCCGGACGTGCTCGTGGGGACCTATCTCGACCGGCGCCCGGAGCTGGTGGTCGCCCTCCTGGGGGTGCTCAAGGCCGGGGGCGCGTACGTGCCGCTGGATCCCGCGTATCCCCCCGAGCGGCTCCGCCACATGGTCGCGGACTCCGGGATGGAGCTGCTCCTGACCCGGGACGGGCTCCGGGCGACGCTGCCGGCCCAGGCCGGCGCCCGGGTGGTGAGCCTGGAGGCCGCGGAGCCGGCGATCGCGGCCCACTCCGCCGACGATCCGGCGAGCGGGGCCACCCCGGAGCACCTGGCGTACGTGATCTACACCTCCGGCTCCACGGGGCGGCCGAAGGGGAGCCTGGTTCCCCACCGGAGCATCGCCGGCTACGCGGACGCGTACCTGGAGCTTCCCGGGGGAAGCGGGAGCGAGACCTGGCTGCAGTACTCGTCGCTCTCCTGGGACGCGCTGACGCTGGAGCTGTGGACGCCCCTCCTGCGCGGCGCGCGGTGCGTGCTCCACGCCGGCGCGGAGGCGGAGATCGAGGGGCTGGCGCGCGCGATCGCCGGGGAGGGGGTGACCACGCTGTGGATGACGGCCGCCTACTTCAACGCCGTGCTCGACGTGGCCCCCGAGGCGCTCCGGCCGCTGCGGGTGCTGATGGTGGGGGGCGAGCAGCTCTCGGTGCCGCACGTGCGCCGGGCCCGGGCGCTTCTCCCGGGGACCCGGCTGGTGAACGGCTACGGCCCCAGCGAATGCACGGTGTTCAGCGCGTGCCACGTGATCCCCGGCGGGCCGGAGGAGCTTCCGGCGGGGACGATTGCGATCGGGCGGCCGGTGGGGGACCGGCGGTGCCACGTGCTGGACCCGGCGCTGGAGCCGGCGCCGGCCGGGGCCGCCGGCGAGCTGTGCGTGGGCGGCCCGGCCGTCGCGCGCGGGTACCTGGGCCAGCCCGGGCTGACGGCGGCCAGGTTCGTCCCGGACCCGTACTCGGGCGAGCCGGGAGCCCGGCTCTACCGCACGGGCGACGAGGCGCGGTGGCTCCCCGACGGGACGCTGGAGTACGTGGGCCGCCTGGACGAGCAGGTGAAGGTGCGCGGCTTCCGGATCGAGCCCGGCGAGGTCCGGGCGCGGCTGGAGGAGCACCCCGGCGTGCGGGAGGCGGTGGTGGTCGCCCGCGAGGACCAGCCCGGGGACCGGCGCCTGGTGGCGTACTGGGTGGAAGATCCCGACGGCCGGGGCGCGGAGGAGCCGGGCGGGGGCGAGTCGGACCACGTGGCCGCCTGGAGAGAGCTGTACGACCGCGTCTACGGCGAGGACGTCGCGGAGGGCGGGGCCCCGGATCCCACCTTCGACATCGGCGGGTGGAACAGCAGCTTTTCGGGGGCGCCCATTCCCCCCGAGGAGATGCGGGAGTGGCTGGACGCCACCGTGGCCCGCGTGCTCGCCCTGCGCCCCCGGCGGGTGCTGGAGATCGGCTGCGGGTCCGGCCTGGTCCTGTTCCGGCTGGCGCCCGGCCGCGAGCGGTACGTGGGGACCGACTTCTCCGCCGCGGGGGTGCGGAAGCTTCGCGCGCGCCTCGACGGACGGCCCGGGCTGGAGCACGTGGAGCTGCTGGAGCGGCCGGCGGACGACTTCGGCGGGTTCGCGCCGGGGTTGTTCGACCTGGTGGTCATCAACTCGGTCACGCAGTACCTGCCCAGCATCGACTACCTCGAGGCCGTCCTGGAGGGAGCCGCCCGCGTGGTGGCGCCGGGGGGGCACGTCTTCGTGGGGGACGTCCGCAGCCTGGACCTGCTGGGCGCCTTCCACACCGCGGTGGAGACGTACCGGGCCGCGCCGGAAACCCCGGTGGCGGAGTGGAGGGCTCGCGCGGAGCGGGCGCAACTGGGCGAGGACGAGCTGGTGATCGCCCCCGCGTTCTTCCGGTCGCTCCGGGAGAGGCTGACTCCAGTCGACCACGTGGAGGTCCTGCACAAGCGCGGGCGCTTCCTCAACGAGATGACCGGGTTCCGCTACGACGTCGTGCTCCACGTCGGCGACGGCGATGGTGATGGCAACGAGGCGGGGCCCGGAGCGGAAGCCGCCGTCTTGAGCTGGGAGGTCGAGCGCCTGACGCCCGAGTCGCTGCGGGCCCGGCTCCGGGAGCCCCCCGCCGACCTGGTGATCGTCACCGGCGTCCCCAACGCCCGGGTGAGCGGCCCGCTGAAGCAGCTGGAGATCCGCCGGGACCCCGGCGGCGCCGGGACCGTGGCGGACGTCCGCCGCCTCGCGGCCCCGGAGGGAGTGGATCCCGAGGATCTCTGGGCGCTGGGCGAGGAGATGGGGTGGGGAGTGGAGGTGAGCGTCGCCGCCTCCGGCGACGCCGGATCCGTGGACGCCCTGTTCTCGCGTCGCCCCACCGCCGCCGGCCGGACGAGGTTCCCGGCGCTCGGGACCGGGACGCGGGAGACGGGGACGCCCTGGGCCACGGCTCCGATGAAGAGCAGGCCCGGGGTGTCGCCGTCCCAGCTGCGCTCGTTCCTGGAGACGCGGCTCCCCGCGTACATGCTCCCGGCCGCCTACGTCCGGCTGGACGCGCTCCCGCTGACGCCCCACGGCAAGGTGGACCGCCGCGCCCTCCCCGCGCCGACCCGGGATGCCTCGGCGGAGGCGGCGTACCAGGCGCCGCTGGGCGAGGTGGAGGCGGCGCTGGCGCAGATCTGGGCCGAGGTGCTGCGGACGGAGCGGGTGGGGCGAGGGGACGACTTCGTGGAGCTGGGCGGCCATTCGCTCCTGGCGGTGCAGGTGGTCTCCCGCGTCCGGCAGAGGCTGGGAGCCGAGGTCCCCCTGGGCGAGGTCTTCCGCCTCCCGAGGCTGGCGGACTTCGCGCGCGCCGTGGCGGCGGCGGCCCGGGCGGACCTCCCGCCGATCGAGCCGGCGGACCGGACGGCGCCGCTCCCGCTCTCCTTCGCGCAGCAACGTCTCTGGTTCCTGGAGCGGCTGGGGGGGATGGGGGACGCCTACCACGTCCCCTGGCGGCTGCGGCTGCGGGGGGAGCTGGACGCGGGGGCGCTGCGGCGGGCGCTGGACCGCATCGTGGCGCGCCACGAGGTGCTGCGCACCACCTTCGCGCAGGTGGACGGCGCGCCGGTGCAGCGGATCGCCCCCCCGGAGGAGAGCCGCTTCCCCCTGGCGGAGCACGACCTGGGCGGCGAGTCGGATGAGGCGCTGCGGCGCCTTCTCTCGGACGGGTGGAGCACGCCGTTCGACCTGGAGCGGGGGCCGCTGATCCGGGGGATCCTGGTCCGGCTGGGGGAGGACGACCACGTGCTGCAGGTGACCATGCACCACATCGTCTCCGACGGGTGGTCGATGGGGGTGCTCACGGAGGAGCTGAGCGCGCTCTACGCCGCCTTCCGCCGCGGGGAGGGGGACCCGCTCCCGGCGCTCGCGGTGCAGTACGGCGACTACGCGGCGTGGCAGCGGCGCTGGCTGGTGGACGAGGTGCTGGGGGAGCAGGCGGCGTACTGGAGGGGGCGGCTGGCGGGTGCGCCCGAGCTGCTGGAGGTGCCCACCGACCGCCCCATGCCGGCGCGGATCGACCATGCCGGGGCGTCTCTGGAGGTGGCGCTCGGGGAGGAGACGACGCGGGGGCTGAAGGCGCTGGGCCGGCGGGAGGGAACCACGCTGTTCATGACGCTGCTGGCCGGCTGGGCCACCGTGCTGAGCCGGCTCTCCGGCCAGGAGGAGGTGGTCGTCGGCACGCCCACCGCGAACCGGGGCCGGGCGGAGATCGAGGGGCTGATCGGGTTCTTCGTCAACACGCTGGCGCTTCGGCTGGACCTGTCGGCGTCGCCCACGGTGAGGGAGATGCTGGGGCGGGTGCGGGAGCGGGCGCTGGAGGCGCAGCACCACCAGGACATCCCCTTCGAGCAGGTGGTGGAGCTCGCGCGGCCGGCGCGGAGCCTGGCCCACACCCCGCTCTTCCAGGTGATGCTCGCCTGGCAGAGCGCGCCCGGGGGCGCGCTGGCGCTGCCGGGGGTCGAGGCGGCCGTGATGGGCGGCGGCGCGGAGCAGGCGAGCACGCAGTTCGACCTCGCGCTCTCGCTCTGGGAGTCGGGCGGGCGGATCGTGGGGGAGATGCGGTACGCGACCGCGCTGTACGAGCGCGCGACGGTGGAGCGCTCCCTGGGCTACCTGCGGCGGGTGCTGGAGGGGATGGCGGCCGGGCCGGGGCGGCGGATCGGCGAGCTGGAGATGCTGTCGGAGGCGGAGCGGCGGCGGGTGGTGGAGGAGTGGAACGCGACGGAGGCGCCGTATCCCCGGGACGCCTGCGTGCACGAGCTCTTCGAGCGCCAGGTGGAGCGCGCGCCGGACGCGGTGGCGGTGTCCTTCGAGGACGAGGCGCTGAGCTACGCGGAGCTGGACCGGCGGGCCAACCGGCTGGCGCACCACCTCCGCGCGCTGGGCGTGGGGCCGGACGCGCGGGTGGGGATCTGCGTGGAGCCGGGGCCGGAGATGGTGGCGGGGGTGCTGGGCGTGCTCAAGGCCGGCGGCGCCTACGTGCCTCTCGATCCCGCGTATCCCGAGGATCGGCTGGTCCACATGCTCCGGGACAGCGCCCCGGCGGTGCTGCTGACGCAAGGGTCGCTGGCGGGCCGCTTCGCCGGGGTCGATCCGCCGGCGCTCTACCTCGATGCGCGGGAGCCCGCGTGGGCGGGCGCTCCGGAGACGAGCCCGGCGCGCGAGAGCGTGGGGCTCACGCCCGGGCACCTGGCGTACGTCGTCTACACCTCCGGCTCCACCGGGCGGCCCCGGGGGGTGATGGTGGCGCACCGCGGGGTGTGCAACCTGGCGGTGGCGCAGATCCGCTCCTTCGCGGTGGAGCCGGAGAGCCGCGTCCTGCAGTTCGCCTCGTTCAGCTTCGACGCCTGCGTCTCCGAGGTGGTCATGGCGCTCTGCCGGGGGGCGTCGCTCCACCTGGCGCCCCGCGGGGCCGCGCGGGCCGGCCAGGCGCTGGCCGAGGTCGTGGCCGCGCGGGGGATCACGCACGTGACGCTTCCGCCCGCCGTGCTCGCCACCCTCCCGGACCACGCGGAGCTGCGCCCGCTCCGCACCCTGGTGCTGGCGGGGGACGTCATGCCGGAGACGGCCGCGAGGCGGTGGGCCGGGGGGCGCCGCCTCCTCAACGCCTATGGGCCCACCGAGGCCACGGTCTGCGCGAGCATCCACGAGTGCGGCGCGGACGAGGCGGGAAAGCCGTCCATCGGGCGGCCCCTCGCCAACGCGCGGATCTACGTCCTGGACGGGGCGGGCGAGCCGGTCCCGGCGGGCGTCGCGGGCGAGCTGTACGTCGGCGGGGCGGGGGTGGCGCGCGGATACCTGAACCGGGCGGGGCTGACGGCGGAGCGCTTCGTCCCCGACCCGTTCTCGGCGGAGCCCGGGGCGCGGCTGTACCGCACGGGGGACCGGGGGCGGTGGCTGCCGGAGGGGACCGTCGAGTTCCTGGGGCGCACCGACCGGCAGGTGAAGGTGCGGGGGTACCGGATCGAGCCGGGGGAGATCGAGGCGCGGCTGGTGGAGCACGCCGGGGTTCGCGACGCGGTGGTGGAGGCGCGCGTGGACGCGGCGGGGGACAGGCGGCTGGCGGCGTACTGGGTGGGCCCCGACGAGGTGGAGGTGGAGCGCCTCCGCGCGCACCTGCTGGAGCGGCTGCCGGAGCACATGGTCCCCGCGGCGTACGTGCGGCTGGAGCGGCTTCCCCTGACGCCTAACGGGAAGGTGGACCGCGCGGCGCTCCCGGCGCCGGACGGGGACGCGTACGCGCGGCGGGGCTACGAGGCGCCGGCGGGGGAGACGGAGGCGGCGCTGGCGGAGATCTGGGCGGAGGTGCTGGGGGTGGAGCGGGTGGGGCGGTGGGACGACTTCTTCGAGCTGGGGGGGCACTCGCTCCTGGCGAGCAGGCTCGTGGCCCGCGTCCAGCAGCTCCTGGAGGTGGACCTGGAGCTGAGCGACGTCTTCGAGCGGCCCGTGATGTCCCTGCTCGCCCAGCAGGTTCTCGACGCCCAGCTCTCCCAGTTCGACGTGGGGGAGATCGAGCGCCTGGCAGAGATGGTCCGCTCGATGGGCGTGGGATGACCCATGGGCCGCAACGGATCACGCCGCGCCTCCTCCCGTCCATGATCCCCACTCCGACGCTGATCAAGCGCGAGCCGGCCCTGGGGCTCGCGCCGCTCACCGGCCTCGAGCGCGACGCCTGCGCGCACGAGCTCTTCGAGCGCCAGGTGGAGCGCACGCCCGACGCGGCCGCGCTCCTCTTCGCGGACGCGGAGATCACGTACGCGCAGCTGAACGCGCGGGCGAACCGGCTGGCGCACCACCTCCGCGCGCTGGGCGTCGGGCCGGAGGTCCGCGTGGGCGTCTGCGTGGAGCCGGGGCTGGAGATGATGGTCGGCGTGCTGGGCGTGCTCAAGGCCGGCGGCGCCTACCTGCCTCTCGATCCCGCGTATCCCGAGGATCGGCTCGGCTACATGCTCCAGGACAGCGCGCCGGCGGTGCTGCTGACGCAAGGGTCGCTGGCGGGCCGCTTCGCCGGGCTCCATCCGCCGACGCTCGACCTCGACGCGCGGGAGCCCGCGTGGGCGAGCGCTCCGGAGACGAACCCGGCGCCCGAGTCCGTGGGGCTGACGGCGGGGCATCCCTGCTACGTGATCTACACCTCCGGCTCCACCGGCCGTCCCAAGGGCGTGCGCGTGGAGCACCGCGCCCTCGTCTCCACCCTCGGCGCGGCGGGCGGGGCGTTCGGCTTCGGGCCCGGCGATCGGGTGCACTCGCTGGCCAGCTTCGCCTTCGACATCTGGCTCTTCGAATCCCTCCTCCCCCTCCTGGCCGGCGGCAGCGTGCGCCTGGTCGCCCGCGAGCGGGTGCTCGATCTGCCGCGCCTGGTGGCGGATCTCTCCGCATCCACCGCCGTGCACGCGGTCCCTTCGCTGATGCGCCGGATCGTAGAGGAGGTGCGTTCGACGCCGGGAGGGGCGCTCCCCGGGGTGCGGCGCGTCTTCGTCGGGGGCGAGACGGTCGCGCCGGAGCTGCTGGAGGAGATGCGGGGGATCTTCCCGGCGGCGGAGATCCACGTGCTCTACGGTCCCACCGAGGGGACGATCATCTGCGCCGCGCATCGCCTGGGGAGAGATCCGGCCCGGCTGCGGATGGTGGGGCGCCCGCTGGGGAACGCCGCGCTCCACGTGCTGGACGCGGAGGGGAGCGCGGTGCGCGTGGGTACGCCCGGAGAGCTGTGCCTGGGAGGGCGGAGCGTCGCGCGCGACTACCTGGGGCGGCCGGCGCTGACGGCGGAGCGCTTTGTCCCGGATCCCTTCTCGGCGGAGCCCGGGGCGCGGCTGTATCGGACGGGCGACCGGGTGCGCCGGCTGGCCTCGGGGGAGATGGAGTTCCTAGGGCGCACCGACCGCCAGGTGAAGGTGCGGGGCTACCGGATCGAGCCGGGGGAGATCGAGGGCCGGCTGGAGGAGCATCCCGGGGTGCGCGAGGCGGCGGTGGAGGTGCGCGAGGACGCGCCCGGCGACGCGCGGCTGGTGGCGTACTTCGTCGGCGGCGCGGAAGCGGAGTCGCTTCGTTCGCACCTGCTGGAGCGGCTCCCGGAGTACATGGTCCCCGCGGCGTACGTGCGGCTGGAGGCGTTTCCGCTGACCCCCAACGGCAAGCTGGACCGGCGGGCGCTGCCGGCGCCGGACGGGGATGCGTACGCGCGGCGGGGCCACGAGGCGCCGGTGGGGGAGACGGAGGCGGCGCTGGCCGGGATCTGGGCCGAGGTGCTGGGGGTGGAGCGGGTGGGGCGCTGGGACGACTTCTTCGAGCTGGGCGGGCACTCGCTCCTGGCGGTGCGGGTGGTCTCGCGCGTCCGGGAGCGGCTCGACGTGGAAGTCCCCCTGGGAGAGCTCTTTCGCCGCCCCACGCTGGCGGAGTACGCGCGCGGCGCGGCGGCGGCGAGGGGGGCGGATCTCCCGCGGATCGAGCCGGCGGACCGGGCGGCGCCGCTCCCGCTCTCCTTCGCGCAGCAGCGGCTCTGGTTCCTGGAGCGGATGGGAGGGATGGGGAACGCCTACCATCTCCCCTGGCGGCTGCGGCTGCGGGGAGCGCTGGACGCGGGCGCGCTGCGGCGGGCGCTGGAGCGGATCGTGGCGCGCCACGAGGCGCTGCGCACCACCTTCCCCCTGGTGGACGGCGGGCCGGTGCAGTGGATCGCCCCCGTGGACGAGAGCCGCTTCCATCTCCTCTCCCGTGACCTCCTCTCCCGCGACCTGGGCGGACGCCCCGAGGCCGAGATCCAGCGCGTGATCGCGGAGGCGATGGCCGCGCCGTTCGACCTGGAGCGGGGGCCGCTGATCCGTGGGACGCTGGTCCGGCTGGGGGAGGACGATCACGCGCTGCTGGTCACGATGCACCACATCGTCTCGGACGGATGGTCGATGGGGGTGCTCGCCGGCGAACTGAGCGCGCTCTACGCCGCCTTCCGCCGCGGGGACGTGGACCCGCTCCCGCCGCTGCCGGTGCAGTACGCCGACTACGCGGCGTGGCAGCGTCGCTGGATGCAGGGAGATGTGCTGCGGGAGCAGGCGGAGCACTGGAGGCGGACGCTGGCCGGCGCGCCCGAGCTGCTGGAGCTGCCGGCCGGCCATCCGAGGCCCGCGCACCAGGACCACGCCGGCGCATCGCTGGAAGTCGAGCTGGACGAGGAGCTTGCGTCCGGCCTCAAGGCGCTCGGCCGGCGGCGGGGGACCACGCTGTTCATGACGCTGCTGGCCGGGTGGGCCGTGGTGCTGAGTCGCCTCTCGGGGCAGGACGACGTCGTGATCGGCACGCCCACGGCCAACCGGGGCCGGGGGGCGATCGAGGGGCTGATCGGGTTCTTCGTCAACACGCTGGCGCTGCGGCTGGACCTCTCGGGCTCGCCGACGGTGGCGGAGCTGCTGGGGCGGGTTAAGGAGCGGGCGCTGGAGGCGCAGCACCACCAGGACATCCCCTTCGAGCAGGTGGTGGAGCTTGCGCAGCCGGCGCGGAGCCTGGCGCACAGCCCGCTCTTCCAGGTGATGTTCGCGTGGCAGAATGCGCCGGCCGGCGATCTGTCGCTGGCGGGCCTCGACGTGGCGGCGATGGGCGGGGGCGCGGAGGAGGCGAGCGCGCCGTTCGATCTCTCGCTCTCGCTGGGCGAGTCGGGCGGGCGGATCGTGGGCGAGGTGCAGTACGCGACCGCGCTGTACGACCGCGGGACCGTCGAGCGCTACCTCGGCTACCTGCGGCGCGTGCTGGAGGCGATGGCGCGCGAGCCGGAGCGGCGGATCGGCGAGCTGGGGATGCTCTCGGGGGCGGAGCGCGCACGGCTGGTCGAGTGGAACGCGGCGGAACCGGTGGATCCGCCGGACGCGTGCGCGCACGAGCTCTTCGAGCGCCAGGTGGAGCGCACGCCCGACGCGGCCGCGCTGCTCTTCGCGGACGAGGAGATCACCTACGCGCAGCTGAACGCGCGGGCGAACCGGGTGGCGCATCATCTCCGCGCAGTGGGCGTCGGCCCGGAGGTGCGCGTGGGCGTCTGCGTGGAGCCCAGTCTGGAGATGATGGTCGGCGTGCTGGGCGTGCTCAAGGCCGGCGGCGCCTACGTGCCTCTCGATCCCGCGTATCCCGAGGATCGGCTGGGCTACATGCTGGCGGACAGCGCTCCGGCCGTGCTGCTGACGCAGTCCTCGCTGGCGGGCCGCCTCGCCGGGGTCGATCTGCCGACGCTCGATCTCAATGCGCGGGATGCGGCGTGGGCGAGCGGATCGGAGACGAACCCGGCGCGAGCGGGGCTGACGGCGGGGCATCCGTGCTACGTCATCTACACCTCCGGCTCCACCGGGCGTCCCAAGGGCGTGCGCGTGGAGCATCGCGCCCTCGTCTCCACCCTCGCCGCGGCGGGCCGGGCGTTCGGTTTCGGGCCCGCGGATCGGGTCCACTCGCTGGCCAGCTTCGCCTTCGACATCTGGCTCTTCGAATCCCTCCTCCCCCTCCTGTCCGGCTCCAGCGTGCGGCTGGTCGCCCGCGAGCAGGTGCTCGATCCGCCGCGCCTGGTGGCGGATCTCTCCGCATCCACCGCCGTGCACGCCGTCCCATCGCTGATGCGCCGGATCGTCGAGGAAGCGCGCGATACGCCGGAGGGAGCGCTCCCCGGGGTGCGGCGCGTCTTCGTCGGGGGCGAGGCGGTCGCGCCGGAGCTGCTGGAGGAGATGCGGAGGATCTTCCCGGCGGCGGAGATCCACGTGCTCTACGGGCCTACCGAGGGGACGATCGTCTGCGCGGCGCATCGCCTGGGGACGGATGTGTCGCGGCGAAGGATGGTGGGGCGGCCGCTGGGGAACGCCGCGCTCCACGTGCTGGACGCCGGGGGGAGCCTGGTCCCCATCGGCACGCCCGGAGAGCTGTGCCTGGGAGGGAGGAGCGTCGCGCGCGACTACCTGGCGCGCCCGGCGCTCACCTCCGAGCGCTTCGTCCCGGATCCCTTCTCGGCCGAGCCCGGGGCGCGGCTGTACCGCACGGGAGACCGGGTGCGCCGGCTGGCTTCCGGGGAGCTGGAGTTCCTCGGCCGCACCGACCGCCAGGTGAAGGTGCGCGGCTACCGGATCGAGCCGGGGGAGATCGAGGCCCGGCTGATGGAGCGGGACGGAGTGCGCGAGGCGGCGGTGGAGGTGCGCGAGGACGCGGGGGACCGGCGCCTGGTGGCGTACTGGGCGGGCTCGGACGAAGTGGAAGTGGAGCGGCTCCGCGCGCACCTGCTGGAGCGGCTCCCCGAGTACATGGTTCCCGCCGCGTACGTGCGGCTGGAGGCGCTTCCGCTGACCCCCAACGGCAAGGTGGACCGCGCGGCGCTCCCGGCGCCCGAGGGGGACGCCTACGCGCGCCGGGGCTACGAGGCGCCGATGGGAGAGACGGAAGCCGCGCTGGCCGGGGTCTGGGCGGAGGTGCTGGGGGTGGAGCGGGTGGGGCGGTGGGACCACTTCTTCGACCTGGGAGGCCACTCCCTCCTGGCAAGCAGGCTCGTGTCCCGGGTCCAGCAGGTCCTGGAGGTGGACCTCGCCCTGAGCGACGTCTTCGAACGCCCCGTGATGTCCCTGCTCGCCCAGCAGGTTCTCGATGCCCAGCTGGCCCAGTTCGACACGGCGGAGATCGCGCAGCTGACCGAGACGGTCCGCTCCGCCGGCGGGGGATGACGCGCGGCCCGCGGCGCGTGGAGGCGCGGTCCGCCGCCGGGGATCCGTCCGCCCCCGGCGCCAGGCCGGCCGCGCATGGCTTCCGAGCCCTCCCGCCCGCACCCACTCCCGCGCGTGCTCGGCTGACGATCGTCATCGTGCCGCCCTTGCTTCGAGCACTGCACCGGTCGTCACCGGCGTTGCCCGGATATCACCACCACTGCTCCCGTCCATGAATCCCATTCTGACGATCGCCGAGCGCGAACAGATCCTGAAGCTCGCGCGCGCCGCCAAGCTCGAGCGCAGCTGGTCCAGGCTGTCCCCGATCGAGCCGGTGGACCGGGGCGGGCGCCTGCCGCTGTCGTTCGCGCAGCAGCGGCTCTGGTTCCTGGAGCGGCTGGGCGGGATGGGCAACGCCTACCACATCCCCTGGCGGCTGCGGCTGCGGGGCCAGCTGGACGTGGGCGGGCTGCGGCGGGCGCTGGAGCGGATCGTGGCGCGCCACGAGGTGCTGCGCACCACCTTTGCCCTGGCGGACGGCGAGCCCGTGCAGCGGATCGCCCCCGTGGAGGAGAGCCGCTTTCTCCTGGCGGAGCGCGACCTGTCCGGGGAGCCGGAGGAGGAGGTGCGCCGCCTGGTGGCGGAGGAGGCGGGGAGGCCCTTCGACCTGGAGCGGGGGCCGCTGGTCCGGGGGCTCCTGGTCCGCCTGGGCGAGGACGACCACGTGCTGCAGCTGACGATGCACCACATCGTCTCCGATGGATGGTCGATGGGGGTGCTGACCGGCGAGCTGAGCGCGCTCTACGCCGCCTTCCACCGCGGGGAGCCGGACCCGCTCCCGCCGCTGGCGGTGCAGTACGCCGACTACGCGGCGTGGCAGCGGCGCGGGGCCGAGGGCGAGGTGCTGCGGGAGCAGGCGGAGTACTGGAAGCGGCGGCTGGCGGGTGCGCCCGAGCTGCTGGAGCTGCCGGCCGACCAGCCGCGGCCGGCCGTGCAGGACCACGCCGGCGCCTCGCTGGAGGTGGCGCTGGACGAGGAGCTGACGAAGGGGCTCAAGGCGCTCGGCCAGCGGCAGGGGACCACGCTGTTCATGACGCTGCTGGCCGGCTGGGCCGTGGTGCTGAGCCGCCTCTCCGGCCAGGACGAGGTGGTGGTCGGCACCCCCACGGCCAACCGCGACAGGGGGGAGGTGGAGGGGCTGATCGGCTTCTTCGTCAACACGCTGGCGCTGCGGCTGGACCTTTCGGGCGCGCCGACGGTGGCGGAGCTGCTGGGCCAGGTGAAGGAGCGGGCGCTGGAGGCGCAGCGCCACCAGGACATCCCCTTCGAGCAGGTGGTGGAGCTCGCGAGGCCGGTGCGGAGCCTGGCGTACAGCCCGCTCTTCCAGGTGATGTTCGCGTGGCAGAACGCGCCGGAGGGCGACCTCCGGCTGCCGGGCGTCCAGGTGGCGCCGATGGGCCCGGGCACGGAGGAGGCCAGCGCGAAGTTCGACCTCTCGCTCTCGCTGGGCGAGTCGGGCGGGCGGATCGTGGGCGAGCTGCAGTACGCGACCTCGCTGTACGGGCGCGCCACGGTGGAGCGCTACCTGGGCTACCTGCGGAGGGTGCTGGAGGCCATGGCGGCCGAGCCCCGCCGGCGCGTCGGCGAGCTGGAGATGCTCCCGGAGGCGGAGCGCGCGCTCGTGGTGGAGGAGTGGAACGCGACGGAGGCGTCGTATCCGCGGAGCGCGTGCGTCCACGACCTCTTCGAGGCGTGGGCGAAGCGGAGCCCCGACGCGGCCGCGGTGGCGTTCGAGGGTGCCGCGCTGAGCTACGGGGAGCTGAGCCGGCGGGCGAACCGGCTGGCGCACCACCTCCGCGCGCTGGGCGTCGGCCCGGACGTGCTGGTGGGGATCTGCGTGGAGCGGAGCATGGAGATGGTCGTCGCCCTGTTCGCCGTGCTGAAGGCGGGCGGGGCGTTCGTGCCGCTGGACCCGGAGTATCCCGAGGAGCGGCTGAGGTACATGGTCGAGGACAGCGCCCCGGCGGTGATGCTGACGCAGGGTCCGTTGCTGGATCGCTTCGGGGGCCTGGCGATTCCGGCGCTGGACCTGGTGGGGGATGCGGCGGCGTGGGCGCACCGGCCGGAGGGCGATCCGGATCCGGCGACGGGCCCGGAGCACCTGGCGTACGTCATCTACACCTCCGGCTCCACGGGGCGGCCCAAGGGCGTCGCGAACGTGCATCGCAACCTGGTCAACCGCCTCGCCTGGATGCAGGACGCCTGGCGGCTGGATCCTTCCGACACGGTGCTGCAGAAGACGACGCTGAGCTTCGACGCCTTCGCGCGGGAGATCTTCTGGCCGCTGGCGTCGGGCGCGCGCGTCCTGGTGATGGCGCCGGAGGGGCACCGGGATCCGGCGGCGCTGGTGGAGGTGATCCGCCGGGAGCGGGTCGGCGTCGTCAGCATGGTGCCCTCGCTGCTGCAGGTGTTCCTGGACCATCCCGGCGCGGCGGGGTGCACGGGGCTGAGGCGGGTGCTGTGCGGAGGCGAGGCGCTTCCGCGGTCGCTGGCCGGGCGCTTCCAGGAGCGGCTTCCCGGGCTGCCGCTGCACAACCTGTACGGTCCTTCCGAAGCCGCGACGGCCACGGCCGCGCGGATCGGGAAGTGGGAGGGCGAGGAGGGCCGCGTGCCGATCGGCGGGCCGATCGCGAACACGCGGATTTACCTCCTGGACGCCGGCGGCGAGCCCGTGCCGGTCGGAGTCGCCGGGGAGCTGTACATCGGTGGCGCGGGGGTGGCGCGCGGATACCTGGGACGCCCGGAGATGACGGCGGAGCGGTTCGTCCCCGATCCGTTCGGGAAGGTCGCGGGCGGGCGGCTGTATCGGACCGGCGATCTCGGGCGATGGCTCGCGGGCGGCGTGATCGAGTACCTGGGGCGCAACGACGCCCAGGTGAAGGTGCGCGGCTACCGGATCGAGCTGGGGGAGGTCGAGGCGCGGCTCGCGGAGCATCCCGCGGTGCGCGAGGCGGCGGTGGTGGCGCGCGAGGAGGTGGCCGGCGACACGCGGCTGGTGGCGTACTGGGTGGGCGCGGAGACACTGGAAGCCGAGGCGCTGCGGGCGCATCTCTCCGCCAGGCTCCCGGAGTACATGGTCCCCGCCGCGTACGTGCGCCTGGAAGCGCTCCCGCTGACCCCCAACGGCAAGGTGGACCGCGCGGCCCTCCCCGCGCCCGAGGGAGACGCGTACGCGCGGCGCGGCTACGAGGCGCCGCTGGGCGAGGTGGAGGCGACGCTGGCCGGGATCTGGGCCGAGGTGCTCCGGGTGGAGCGGGTGGGGCGCTGGGACCATTTCTTCGAGCTGGGCGGCCATTCGCTCCTGGCGGTGCGGGTGGGCTCGCGCGTCCGGGAGAGGCTCGGCGTGGAGGTCTCCCTGGGGGAGGTCTTCCGTCTCCCGACGCTGGCGGAGTACGCGCGCGGCGTGGCGGCGGCCGCCCGGGCGAACCTGCCGCCCATCGAGCGGGTGGACCGGACGCAGCCTCTCCCGCTCTCCTTCGCCCAGCAGCGGCTCTGGTTCCTGGAGCAGCTGGGCGAGGTGGGCAACGCCTACCATCTCCCCTGGCGCCTGCGGCTGCGGGGCGAGCTGGACGCGGGCGCGCTGCGGCGGGCGCTGGAGCGGATCGTGGCGCGCCACGAGGTGCTGCGTACGACCTTCTCCCTGGTGCAGGGCGAGCCGGTGCAGCGGATCGCCCCCGTGGAGGAGAGCCCCTTCCTCCTGGCGGAGCACGACCTGGCGGGGGATGCGGATGCGGAAGAGGCGCTGATCCGCCTGCTCGCGCGGGAGTGGGACACGCCCTTCGACCTGGAGCGGGGGCCGCTGATCCGGGGGCTCCTGGTCCGGCTGGGGGAGGACGAGCACGTGCTCCAGCTGACCATGCACCACATCGTCTCCGACGGATGGTCGATGGGGGTGCTGAGCGGCGAGCTGGGCGCGCTCTACGCCGCCTTCCGCCGCGGGGAGGGAGATCCGCTCCCCGAGCCGGCCGTGCAGTACGCCGACTACGCGGCGTGGCAGCGGCGCTGGGTGGAGGGCGAGGTGCTGCGGGCGCAGGCGGAGTACTGGAAGCGGCGGCTGGCGGGAGGCCCGGAGCTGCTGGAGCTTCCCACCGGCCACCCCAGGCCGGCGGTGCGGGACCACGCAGGCGCCCTGCTGGAGGTGACGCTGGACGAGGCGCTGACGCGGGGGCTCAAGGAGCTGAGCCGGCGGGAGGGGACCACGCTGTTCATGACGCTCCTGGCCGGGTGGGCCGTGGTGCTGAGCCGCCTCTCCGGGCAGGAGGAGGTGGTGATCGGCACCCCCACGGCCAACCGCGGGCAGGGGGAGATCGAGGGGCTGATCGGCTTCTTCCTCAACACGCTGGCGCTCCGGCTGGACCTGTCGGGCGCGCCGACGGTGGGGGAGCTGCTGGGGCGGGTGCGGGAGCGGGCGCTGGAGGCGCAGCACCACCAGGACATCCCCTTCGAGCAGGTGGTGGAGACGGTGCAGCCGGCGCGGAGCCTGGCGCACGCTCCGCTCTTCCAGGTGATGTTCGCGTGGCAGACCGCGCAGGGAGGCGGTCTGGCGCTCCCGGGCGTGGAGGTGGCGGAGATGGGCGGCGGCGCCGAGCAGGCGAGCGCCAAGTTCGAGCTGTCGCTGGGGCTGGGGGAGTCGGACGGGCGGATCACGGGATGGGTGCAGTACGCCACCTCGCTGTACGGGCGCGAGACGGTGGAGCGCCACCTCGGCTACCTGCGCCGGGTGCTGGAGGCCATGGCGGCCGACCCGCGGCGGCGCATCGCCGAGCTGGAGATGCTCCCCGAGGCGGAGCGGCGGCGGGTGGTGGAGGAGTGGAACGCGACGGCGGCGGAGCATCCGCGGGACGCCTGCGTGCACCAGCTCTTCGAGCGCCAGGCCCGGCGCACCCCCCACGCGGTGGCGGTGGCCCACGGCACCGACCGGGTGAGCTACGCGGAGCTGAGCCGCCGCGCGAACCGCCTGGCGCATCACCTCCGCGCGCTGGGCGTGGGGCCCGACGCGCGGGTGGGGATCTGCATGGAGCGCGGGGTGGAGATGATCGTCGCCCTCCTCGCCGTGCTGAAGGCGGGCGGGGCGTACGTGCCGCTGGATCCCGAGTATCCCGAGGAGCGGCTCCGCTACATGCTCCACGACAGCGCCCCGCGGGTGCTGCTGACCCAGGCGTCGCTGCGGGAGCGCTTCCCGGGCGAGGACCTCGCGGTGCTGGCGCTGGACGCGGACGCCCCCGCCTGGGCCGGGGAGCCGGAGCTCGATCCGCGGCTTCCGGAGGTCACGCCGGAGCACCTGGCCTACGTCATCTACACCTCCGGCTCCACGGGCCGGCCCAAGGGCGTGATGGTGCGGCACGCCGGGCTCACCAACTACGTCTGGTACGCCCGCTCGCGCTACACGGACGGGGGGCCGGTGACCTTCCCCCTCCATTCCTCGCTGGCGTTCGACCTCACCGTCACCTCCATCTACGTCCCGCTGCTCACGGGCGGGAGCATCGCCGTGGCCCCCGGCGAGGGAGCGGGCCGCTCCGTCCTGGAGATGATCGGGACGGACGGCGCCCAGGTGGTGAAGCTGACCCCCGCCCACCTCGCCCATCTCGCGCAGAGCGACCTCACGGGGCTCCCGGTCCGGCGGATGATCGTCGGCGGCGAGGAGCTGAGCCACCCCCTCGCCCGCGCCATCCACGAGAATTCGGGCGGGCGGATCGAGATCTTCAACGAGTACGGGCCCACCGAGGCCACCGTCGGCTGCGTGGTCCAGCGAGTGGACCCCCGGGGAGAGGCCGGGGGCTCGGTGCCGATCGGGGAGCCGATCAGCAACACCCGCGTCTACGTGCTGGACGGGGCGGGGACCCCGGTGCCGGCGGGGGTGGTGGGAGAGCTCTTCATCGGCGGGGTGCAGGTGGCGCGCGGCTACCTGGGGCGCCCGGAGCTGACGGCGGAGCGCTTCGTCGCCGATCCGTTCGGCGCGGAGGCGGGGGGGCGGCTGTACCGCACGGGGGACCTGGCCCGGTGGCGGACGGACGGCACGCTGGAGTTCCTGGGGCGGAACGACCACCAGGTGAAGGTGCGCGGCTACCGGATCGAGCTGGGGGAGATCGAGGCGCGGCTCGTGGAACGGGACGGGGTGCGCGAGGCCGCGGTGGTGGCGCGGGAGGACCAGGCGGGAGACCGGCGGCTGGTGGCGTACTGGGTGGGATCGGCCGGGGTGGAGGTGGAGCGGCTCCGCGCGCACCTCCTGGAGCGGCTCCCCGAGCACATGGTCCCCGCGGCGTACGTGCGCCTGGAGGCGCTCCCGCTGACCCCCAACGGCAAGGTGGACCGCAAGGCGCTCCCCGCGCCGGAGGGCGACGCCTACGCGACGCGCGCGTTCGAGGCGCCGGTGGGGGAGGCGGAGGCGGCGCTGGCGGAGATCTGGGCCGAGGTCCTGGGGGTGGAGCGGGTGGGGCGGTGGGACCACTTCTTCGAGCTGGGCGGCCATTCGCTCCTGGCGGTGCGGGTGGTCTCGCGCGTCGGGGAGCGGCTGGGCGTGAAGGTGGCCCTGGGGGAGCTCTTCCGCCTTCCGACGCTGGCGGAGTACGCGCGCGGCGTGGCGGCGGCCGCCCGGGCGGAGCTGCCGCGGATCGAGCCGGTGGAGCGGACGGCGCCGCTCCCCCTCTCCTTCGCGCAGCAGCGGCTCTGGTTCCTGGAGCAGATGGGCGGGGTGGGCAACGCCTACCATCTCCCCTGGCGGCTCCGCCTCCGGGGCGGGCTGGACGCGGGCGCGCTGCGGCGGGCGCTGGAGCGGATCGTGGCGCGCCACGAGGTCCTGCGCACCACCTTCTCCCTGGTGGACGGAGAGCCGGCGCAGCGGATCGCCCCCGTGGAGGAGGGCCGCTTCCACCTGGCGGAGCACGACGTGAGCGGGGACGCGGAGCCGGACGCGGCGCTGGGCCGCCTCCTGGCGCGGGAGTGGGACACGCCCTTCGACCTGGCGCGCGGACCGCTGATCCGGGGGCTCCTGGTGCGGCTGGGGGAGGACGACCACGTGCTCCAGGTGACCATGCACCACATCGTCTCGGACGGGTGGAGCATGGGGGTGTGGGCGAGGGAGCTGGGCGCGCTGTACGGGGCGGACCTCCGCGGCGAGGGCGATCCGCTCCCCGCGCCGGCGGTGCAGTACGCCGACTACGCGGTGTGGCAGCGGCGCTGGGTGGAGGGCGAGGTGCTGCGGGAGCAGGCGGAGTACTGGAAGCGGACGCTCGCCGGCGCGCCGGAGCTGCTGGAGCTTCCCGCCGACCATCCCCGGCCGGCCGTGCAGGACCACGCCGGGGCCCTCCTGGAGGTGGCGCTGGACGAGGAGCTGACCCGGAGGCTGAGGGAGCTGGGCCGGCGGCAGGGGACCACGCTGTTCATGACGCTCCTGGCCGGCTGGGCCGTCGTCCTCGGCCGCCTCTCGGGGCAGGAGGAGGTGGTGATCGGGACGCCCACGGCCAACCGGGGGCAGGGGGAGATCGAGGGGCTGATCGGCTTCTTCGTCAACACCCTCGCGCTGCGGCTGGACCTGTCGTCGTCGCCCACGGTGGGGGAGCTGCTGGGGCGGGTGCGGGAGCGGGCGCTGGAGGCGCAGCAGCACCAGGACATCCCCTTCGAGCAGGTGGTGGAGCTGGCGCAGCCGGCGCGGAGCCTGGCGCACACGCCCCTCTTCCAGGTGATGCTCGCCTGGCAGAACGCGCCCGGGGGCGAGCTGGCGCTCCCAGGCGTCCAGGCGGCGCCGATGGCCGGGGGCGCGGCGCAGGCGGGCGCCAAGTTCGACCTCCTCCTTTCGCTCGTGGAGTCGGAGGGGAGGGTCGTGGGCGGGGCGCAGTACGCCACCTCGCTCTTCGAGCGGGAGACGGTGGAGCGCCACCTGGGCTACCTGCGGCGGGTGCTGGAGGCCATGGCGGCCGACCCGCGGCGGCGCATCGCCGAGCTGCAGATGCTGTCGGAGGCGGAGCGCGCGCTGGTGGTGGAGGAGTGGAACGCCACGGAGGCGGTGGATGCGCCGGACGCGTGCGTGCACGAGCGCTTCGAGCGCCAGGTGGAGCGCACCCCCGACGCGGTGGCGGTGGTCTTCGAGGACGAGCAGGTGACGTACGCGGAGCTGAACCGGCGGGCCAACCGGCTGGCGCACCACCTCCGCGCGCTGGGTGTGGGGCCCGACGCCCGGGTGGCGCTCCGCGCGGGACGCGGCGTGGAGATGATCGTCGGCCTGCTGGGGGTGATGAAGGCCGGCGGGGCGTACGTGCCTCTGGACCCGGAGTACCCCGAGGAGCGGCTCCGCTACATGCTCCGCGACAGCGCCCCCGTGGCGGCGCTCGCGCAGCGCTCCCCCGACGGCGTCCCCGACGGGCTCTTCGCGGGGGCGGACGCGCCGGTGGTGGCGCTGGACGCGCCGGCGGAGTGGGGCGCGCGGCCGGACTCCAACCCGGAGCGGGCGGAGGGGCTGGCCCCCGGCCACCTGGCGTACGTGATCTACACCTCGGGCTCCACGGGGATGCCCAAGGGCGTCGGCGTCTCGCACCGCAACGTGGCGCGCCTCTTCGACGCCACCGACGCGTGGTTCGGCTTCGGCCCCCGCGACGTGTGGACGCTCTTCCACTCCTTCGCCTTCGACTTCTCGGTCTGGGAGATCTGGGGCGCCCTCCTGCACGGCGGGCGCCTGGTGGTGGTGCCGAAGGACGCGGCCCGCTCGCCGGAGGAGCTGTACCGGCTCCTCTCCCGCCGGGGCGTGACCATCCTCAACCAGACGCCCAGCGCCTTCCGGCAGCTGATGGGCGCGCGGGCCGCCAGCGCGGACGGGCACGCGCTCCGGCACGTGGTCTTCGGCGGCGAGGCGCTGGAGGTCTCCACGCTGAAGCCCTGGTTCGCGGGGAACGACGACCGGCGCACGCGGCTGGTCAACATGTACGGGATCACCGAGACCACGGTGCACGTGACGTATCGGCCCATCACGGCGGCCGATGCCGAGCGCGTGGCGGTCAGCCCCATCGGCCGGCGGATCCCGGACCTGGCGACGTACGTGCTGGACGGGGCGGGGGCGCCGGTGCCGATCGGCGTGGCCGGGGAGATGTACGTGGGCGGCGCCGGAGTGGCGCGGGGATACCTGAACCGGCCGGCGCTGACGGCCGAGCGCTTCGTCCCGGACCCGTTCGGGCGGGAGAGCGGCGCGCGGCTCTACCGGACGGGAGACCTGGGGCGGTGGCGGGCCGACGGGACCCTGGAGTACCTGGGGCGCAACGACCAGCAGGTCAAGGTGCGGGGCTACCGGATCGAGCTGGGCGAGATCGAGGCACGGCTGGCGGAGCACCCCGCCGTGCGCGAGGCCGTGGTGGTGGCCCGCCGGGACGGGGCGGGCGACCGGCGGCTGGCCGCGTACTTCGTGGGCGGGGACGAGGCGGACGCCGACGCGCTGCGCCGGCACCTCCAGGCGCGGCTCCCCGAGCACATGGTGCCGGCGGCGTACATGCGGCTGGCGGCGTTCCCGCGCACCCCCAGCGGCAAGCTGGACCGCGGGGCGCTCCCCGCGCCCGAGGGGGACGCCTACGCGCGGCGCGCCTACGAGCCGCCGGTGGGGCCGGTGGAGACGGCGCTGGCGGAGATCTGGGCGGAGCTGCTGGGGGTGGAGCGGGTGAGCCGCCACGACCACTTCTTCGAGCTCGGCGGCCACTCGCTCCTGGCGGTGCGGCTGATCGAGCGGATGCGGCGGCGCGGCCTGCACGCGGAGGTGCGCGCCCTCTTCACCACGCCGGCGCTGGCGGACTACGCCGCGGCGGTCGACGGCCGGTCGCGCGAGGCCGCCGTCCCTGCGAACCGGATCCCGGCGGGGTGCGAGGCGCTCGTCCCGGAGATGCTGCCGCTGGTGGCGCTGGGCCAGGAGGAGATCGACCGGATCGTGGCGGGGGTGCCGGGCGGCGCCGCCAACGTGCAGGACATCTACCCGCTCGCCCCCCTCCAGGAAGGGATCCTCTTCCATCACCTGATGTCGGCGGAGGGCGATCCGTACCTCCTGTCCAGCATGACCACCTTCGACACCCGCGACCGGCTGGAGCGGTACCTGGCCGCGCTGCAGGCCGTGATCGACCGCCACGACGTCCTGCGCACGGGGGTGGCGTGGGAGGGGCTGCGGGAGCCGGTGCAGGTGGTGTGGAGGCGCGCGCGGCTCCCCGTGGACGAGGTGGAGCTGGCCGCGGGGGACGGGGACGCGGCCGAGCGGCTGTGGAAGCGGTACGATCCCCGGCAGTACCGGATGGAGCTGGGGCGGGCGCCGCTGATGCGGGCGTGCGTCGCCCGCGACGGCGCGAGCGGCCGGTGGCTGATGCTGATGCTGATGCACCACCTGGTGGACGACAACACCTCGCTCCGCGTCCTCCACGGGGAGATCGAGGCCCACCTGCTGGGGCGTGCTGCCGAGCTCCCGGCCCCGCTCCCCTTCCGCGACTACGTGGCCCAGACGCGGCGGCCGGGGAGCCTGGAGGAGCGGGAGGCCTTCTTCCGCGGGCTCCTGGGCGACGTGGCCGAGCCCACGGCGCCCTTCGGCCTGGCCGACGCGTGGGGCGACGGGCTGGGGATCGGGGAGGCGGCGCTGGCGGTGGACGAGGGGCTCGCCCGCCGGCTGCGGGGGCGCGCCCGGGCGCTGGGGGTGAGCGCGGCCAGCCTGTGCCACCTGGCGTGGGCGCAGGTGCTGGCGCGGGCGTCGGGGCGCGAGGACGTGGTCTTCGGGACGGTGCTCTTCGGCCGGATGCAGGGGGGCGCGGGCGCGGACCGGGTGATGGGCCCCTTCATCAACACCCTGCCGGTGCGGATCCGCGTCGGCCGGGAGGGCGCCGGGGCGGCGGTGCGGCGCACGCACGCGCTCCTGGCCGACCTCCTCCGCCACGAGCACGCGTCGCTGGCGCTGGCGCAGCGCTGCAGCGGGGTGGAGGCCCCCGCGCCGCTCTTCACCGCCCTGCTGAACTACCGCAACCGCGGCGGCGCCGGCGCCCGCCCCGCCGAGGGGCCGCGGGCGATGGAGGGGATCGAGACCATCCAGGCGGAGGAGCGGACCAACTACCCGCTCCTGCTCTCGGTGGACGACCTGGGCACGGACTTCCGGCTGCAGGCGCAGGCGCCGGCCTCGGTGGGAGCGGAGCGCGTCTGCGCCCTGATGCACCGCGCCCTCGAGGGGCTGGTGGAGGCGCTGGAGACGGATCCGGAGCAGGCGCTGGCCGGCGTCGACGTCCTCCCGGAGGCGGAGCGGCGCCAGGTGGTGGACGGGTGGAACGCGACGGCGGTCGATTATCCGCGCGACGCGCGCGTCCACGAGCTCTTCCAGCGCCAGGCGGAGCGGGCCCCCGGCGCCGTGGCCGTGGCGTTCGAGGGGGAGCGGGCGACGTACGGGGAGCTGAACCGGCGGGCCAACCGGCTGGCGCACCACCTCCGGGCGCTGGGCGTGGGTCCGGAGGCACGGGTGGCGGTCTGCCTGGAGCGCGGGGTGGAGATGGTGGTCGCCCTCCTGGCCGTGCTCAAGGCCGGCGGGGCGTACGTGCCGCTGGACCCGGAGTATCCGGAGGAGCGGCTCCGCTACCTGCTGGACGATAGCGCCCCCGCGGCGGTGCTGACCCAGGGGCTGCTGGCGGGGCGGATCTCCGGGGTGGAGGTCCCCGTGCTCGACCTCGCCGGGGACGACGGGGCGTGGCGCGGCCGGCCGGAGAGCGACCCGGAACGCGAGGGCTCGAGCCCGGAGCAGCTGGCGTACGTGATCCACACCTCCGGCTCCACGGGGCGGCCCAAGGGGGTGATGGTCCCGCACCGCGCGCTGGTCAACTTCCTGGACCACATGCGCGTGGAGCTGGGGGTGCGGCCCTCCGACACGCTCCTGGCGGTCACCACCCTCTCCTTCGACATCGCGGGGCTGGAGATCTTCCTCCCGCTGGCCACGGGAGCCGCCGTCGCGCTCGCCTCGCGGGCGACGGCCGTGGACGGCGCCCGGCTGCGGGAGGCGCTGGCGGACACGGGCGCCACCCTGATGCAGGCCACCCCCGCCACCTGGCAGATGCTGCTGGAGGCGGGGTGGGAGGGGACGGACGATCTCCGCGTGCTCTGCGGGGGCGAGGCCCTTCCCCGGCCGCTGGCGGACCGCCTTCTCCCGCGCTGCGCCGCCCTGTGGAACGTGTACGGGCCGACGGAGACCACCATCTGGTCCACCGCGCTGCGCCTGGAGGCGGGGCGGGGCCCGGTGCCCATCGGCCGTCCCATCGCCAACACCACTACCTATCTCCTGGACGCGGAGCTGCGCCCGGCGCCGCTGGGCGTCGCGGGGGAGCTGTACCTGGGCGGCGAAGGGGTGGCGCGCGGCTACCTGGGCCGTCCGGCGCTCACGGCGGAGCGGTTCGTCCCGGATCCCTTCGGCGCGCGTCCCGGAGCCAGGCTCTACCGCACCGGTGACCTGGTGCGCCGCCGGGTGGACGGCGCCCTGGAGTTCCTGGGGCGCGCCGACCACCAGGTGAAGGTGCGCGGCCACCGGATCGAGCTGGGCGAGATCGAGGCGCGGCTGGCCGAGCACGCGGCGGTCCGGGAGGCGGTGGTGGTGGCGCGGGGCGAGGGCGCCGGGCAGCGGCTGGTGGCGTACGTGGTCGGCGCGGAGACGGCCGGGGCGGACGTCCTCCGAACCCATCTCTCCGGGATGCTCCCGGAGCACATGGTCCCCGCCGCCTACGTGCGGATGGAGGCGCTCCCGCTGACGCCGAACGGGAAGCTGGACCGCAGGGCGCTCCCCGCGCCCGAGGGCGATGCCTTCGCCCGGCGGGGGTACGAGGCGCCGGTGGGGGAAACCGAGGAGGCGCTGGCGGCCATCTGGGCCGAGGTGCTGGGGGTGGAGCGGGTGGGGCGGTGGGACCACTTCTTCGAGCTGGGGGGCCACTCGCTCCTGGGGATCCAGGTGGTCTCGCGGGTCCGGCGCCTGCTGGGGGGCGACGTCCCCCTGGCGGAGGTCTTCCGCCTCCCGGTGCTGGCGGAGTACGCGCGGCGCGTGGCGGGCGCGGGGCGCGTGGACCTCCCGCCGATCGAGCGGGCGGACCGGTCCGAGCCGCTCCCGCTCTCCTTCGCGCAGCAGCGGCTCTGGTTCCTGGAGCAGCTGGAGCCGGGGGGGAGCGCCTACCACGTCCGGTGGGGGGCGCGGCTGCGGGGAGATCTCGACATCGGCGCGCTGCGGCGGGCGCTGGAGCGGATCGTGGCGCGCCACGAGGTGCTGCGCACCACCTTCCCGCCGGTGGAGGGGGAGCCGGTGCAGCGGATCGCCCCCGTGGAGGAAGGCCGTTTCCTCCTGGCGGAGCACGACGTGAGCGGAGATGCGGAGCCGGAAGACGCGCTGGACCGCCTCCTGGCGCGGGAGTGGAGCGCGCCATTCGACCTGGAGCGGGGGCCGCTGGTCCGGGGAGCGCTGGTCCGGACGGGACGGGACGAGCACGTGCTGCAGGTGACCATGCACCACATCGTCTCCGACGGGTGGTCGATGGGGGTGTGGGCGAGGGAGATGAGCGCGCTCTACGCCGCCTTCCGCCACGGCGGGCCCGATCCGCTCCCGGCGCCGGCGGTGCAGTACGGCGACTACGCGGTGTGGCAGCGGCGCTGGATGGAGGGCGAGCTCCTCCGGCGGCAGGCGGACTACTGGAAGCGGGCGCTCGCCGGCGCCCCGGAGCTCCTGGAGCTCCCGACGGACCGTCCCCGGCCCGCGCGGCAGGAGCTCGCGGGCTCGGTCGTCGGCGTGGGGCTGGACGAGGCGCTGACGGGGGGGCTGAAGGAGCTGGGGCGGCGGGAGGGGACCACGCTGTTCATGACGCTCCTGGCCGGCTGGGCCGTGGTACTGAGCCGGCTGTCGGGGCAGGATGACGTGGTGATCGGGACGCCCACGGCGAACCGGGGGCAGGGGGAGGTCGAGGGGCTGATCGGCTTCTTCGTCAACACGCTGGCGCTCCGGCTGGACCTGTCGGGCTCGCCGACGGTGGCGGAGCTGCTGGGGCGGGTGCGGGAGAGGGCGCTGGAGGCGCAGCACCACCAGGACATCCCCTTCGAGCAGGTGGTGGAGGCGGTGCAGCCGGCGCGGAGCCTGGCGCACGCCCCCCTCTTCCAGGTGATGTTCGCCTGGCAGAACGTCCCCGGGGGCGAGATCGCGCTCCCCGGCCTGGAGGTGGAGGGCGTGGGATCGTCCTCGTCCGACGCCCCGGCGAAGTTCGACGTCTCGATGGCGCTCTCCGAGCACCGCGGGCGGATCGTGGGCGGGGTGACGTACGCGACCTCGCTGTTCGACCGGGAGACGGTGGAGCGGCACCTGGGCTACCTGCGCCGCGTGCTGGCGGCGATGGCGGCCGGGCCGGGGCGGCGCGTCGGCGCGCTGGAGATGCTCTCCGCGGCGGAGCGCGCCCGGGTGGTGGAGGAGTGGAACGCCACGGAAGCCGATTATCCGCGCGATGCCTGCGTGCACAAGCTCTTCGAGCGCCAGGTGGAGCGCGCCCCCGACGCGGTGGCGCTGGTCTTCGCCGACGAGCAGGTGACGTACGCGGAGCTGAACCGGCGGGCCAACCGGCTGGCGCACCGCCTCCGCGCGCTGGGCGTGGGGCCGGACGCGCGGGTGGGCGTCTGCGTGGAGCGGAGCGTGGAGCTGGTGGTGGCGCTGCTGGGGGTGCTGAAGGCCGGCGGGGCGTACGTGCCGCTGGACCCGGAGTACCCCAGGGAGCGGCTCCGCTACCTGCTGGAGGACAGCGCGCCGCGGGTGCTGCTGACGCAGGAGCGGCTGGAGGGGCGGCTGCCAGCGTCGCGCGGCGCGCGGCTGCGGCTGGACGCGGACGGGGGGGAGGTCGCCCGCGAGCGCGACGGCAACCCGCGGAGCGGCGCGGGCGCGGAGAGCCTGGCCTACGTCACCTACACCTCCGGGAGCACGGGGCTCCCCAAGGGCGTCATGATCCCGCACCGGGGGCTCCACAACCTGGTCCGGTGGCATGCCGACGCCTTCGGGGTGACCGCGGCGGACCGCGCGTCCCACGTGGCGGGGCTGAGCTTCGACGCGGCCAGCTGGGAGCTGTGGCCCTACCTGGCGCAGGGATCGGCGCTGTGCATCCTGGAGCGGGAGGATCTCCGCCTCCGTCCCGCGGAGCTGCGCGACTGGCTCGTCCGGCGGCAGGTGAGCATCGGGTTCCTCCCCACCCCCCTCGCCGAGGCGGTGCTGGGGGTGGAGTGGCCGCGCCGGGCGCCGCTCCGGGTCCTGCTGACCGGCGGCGACCGGCTGGCCGGCCGCACCGGGGCCGACGTGCCGTTCGCGCTGGTCAACAACTACGGCCCCACCGAGAGCACCGTCGTCGCGACGTCGTGGCCGGTGCGCTGGCGGGGCGCGGCCGCGCCCCCCATCGGCGGCCCGGTCGCCAACACGCGGATCTACCTCCTGGACGCCGGAGGGGCGCCGGTGCCGGTGGGGGTGGCCGGAGAGCTGTACGTGGGCGGCGTGCAGGTGGCGCGCGGATACCTGGGGCGGCCGGCGCTGACGGCGGAGCGGTTCGTCCCCGATCCCTTCGCCGCGGATCCCGGGGCCCGGCTCTACCGGACGGGCGACCTGGGGCGGTGGCTCCCGGAGGGGGCGGTGGAGTTCCTGGGCCGCGTGGACCAGCAGGTGAAGATCCGCGGCGTCCGCGTCGAGCCCGGGGAGGTGGAGGCCGCGCTCCTGGCCCACCCCGGCGTCCGCGAGGCGGTGGTCGTGGCGCGGGAGGACGACGCGGGGGGGAGGCGGCTGGCGGCGTACTGGGCGGGACCGGACGAGGTGGAGGTCGAGGCCCTGCGGGCGCACTTGGCGGAGCGGCTCCCGGAGCACATGGTCCCCGCCGCGTACGTGCGGCTGGAGCGGCTTCCCCTGACGCCGAACGGGAAGGTGGACCGGCGGGCGCTCCCGGCCCCCGAGGGGGATGCGTACGCGCGGCGGGGCCACGAGGCGCCGCTGGGGGAGACCGAGGAGGCGCTGGCGCGGGTCTGGGCGGAGGTCCTCGGCGTGCAGCGGGTGGGGCGGTGGGACCACTTCTTCGAGCTGGGCGGGCACTCGCTCCTGGCGGTGCAGGTGGTCTCGCGCGTCCGGGAGCGGCTCGGCGTGGAGGTGGCCCTGGGGGAGGTCTTCCGCCTTCCCGTGCTGGCGGAGTACGCGCGCGGCGTGGCGGCGGCCGGGCGCGCGGAGCTGCCGCCGATCGAGCCGGCGGACCGCTCGGCGCCCCTTCCGCTCTCCTTCGCGCAGCAGCGGCTCTGGTTCCTGGAGCAGCTGGGCGGGATGGGATCGGCGTACCACATCGCCTGGCGGCTGCGGCTGCGCGGGGCGCTGGATCGCGATTCGCTGCGGCGGGCGCTGGAGCGGATCGTGGCGCGGCACGAGGTGCTGCGCACCAGCTTCCCCCTGGTGGAGGGGGAGCCCGTGCAGCGGGTCTGGAGCCCCGAGGAGTCGGGGTTCACCCTCGCCGAGCACGACCTGGCCGGGGATCCCGAGCCGGGGGCGGAGCTGGGCCGGCTGATCGCCGGGGACGCGGGCGCGCCCTTCGACCTGGAGCGGGGGCCGCTGGTCCGGGGGGCCCTGGTCCGGCTGGGGGAGGACGAGCACGTGCTGCTGCTGACCATGCACCACATCGTCTCGGACGCGTGGAGCATGGGGGTGCTCACGCGCGAGCTGGGCGCGCTCTACGCCGCCTACCACCGCGGCGAGCCCCATCCGCTCCCGCCGCTCCCGGTGCAGTACGGCGACTACGCGGCGTGGCAGCGGCGCTGGGTGGAGGGCGAGGTGCTGCGGCGGCAGGCCGACTACTGGAAGGCGGCGCTCGCCGGCGCGCCGGAGCTGCTGGAGCTGCCGGCGGACCGTCCCCGGCCGGCGCAGCAGGACTTCGCGGGCGCGTCCCTCGGCGTGGAGCTGGGCGAGGAGCTGACCCGGGGGCTGAAGGAGCTGAGCCGCCGGGAGGGGACCACGCTGTTCATGACGCTGCTGGCCGGCTGGGCGGTGGTGCTGGGCCGCCTCTCCGGCCAGGACGAGGTCGTGGTCGGCACCCCCACGGCCAACCGGGGGCAGGGGGAGGTCGAGGGGCTGATCGGGTTCTTCGTCAACACGCTGGCGCTGCGGCTGGACCTCTCGGCGTCGCCCACGGTGGGAGAGATGCTGGGGCGGGTGCGGGAGCGGGCGCTGGAGGCGCAGCATCACCAGGACATCCCCTTCGAGCAGGTGGTGGAGGCGGTGCAGCCGGCGCGGAGCCTGGCGCACACGCCGCTCTTCCAGGTGATGTTCGGGTGGCAGAACGCGCCCGGGGGAGAGCTGGCGCTTCCGGGGCTGGAGGTGGCGGGGGAGGACGGAGGCGCGCGGCAGGTGAGCGCCAAGTTCGACCTGTCGCTCTCGCTGGGAGAGTGGGACGGGCGGATCGTGGGCGAGGTGCAGTACGCGACCGCGCTGTACGAGCACGGGACGGTCGAGCGTCATCTCGGCTACCTGCGGCGCGTGCTGGAGGCCATGGCGCGACGGCCGGAGCGGCGGATCGGCGAGCTGGAGATGCTCTCGGGGGCGGAGCGCCGGCGGGTGGTGGAGGAGTGGAACGCGGCGGAGGCGGCGTATCCGCCCGACGCCTGCGCGCACGAGCTCTTCGAGCGCCAGGTGGAGCGCACGCCCGGCGCGGCCGCGCTCCTCCTCGCGGACGGGGAGGTGGCGTACGCGGAGCTGAACGCGCGGGCGAACCGGGTGGCGCACCACCTCCGCGCGCTGGGCGTGGGGCCGGAGGTCCGCGTGGGCGTCTGCGTGGAGCCGGGGCTGGAGATGATGGTCGGCGTGCTGGGCGTGCTCAAGGCGGGCGGCGCCTACGTCCCTCTCGATCCCGCGTATCCCGAGGATCGGCTGGGCTACATGCTGGCGGACAGCGCGCCGGCGGTGCTGCTGACGCAAGGGTCGCTGGCGGGCCGCTTCGCCGGGGTCGATCTCCCGACGCTCGACCTCGATGCGCGGGATGCCGCGTGGGCGAGCGCTCCGGAGACGAACCCGGCGCGCGGGGGGCTGACGGCGGGGCATCCCTGCTACGTCATCTACACCTCCGGCTCCACCGGCCGCCCCAAGGGGGTGCGCGTGGAGCACCGCGGCCTCGTCTCCACCCTGGGCGCGGCGGGGCGGGCGTTCGGCTTCGGGCCCGCGGACCGGGTGCACTCGCTGGCCAGCTTCGCCTTCGACATCTGGCTCTTCGAATCCCTCCTCCCCCTCCTGGCCGGCGGCCGCGTGCGGCTGGTGTCGCGCGAGGAGGTGCTCGACCTGCCGCGCCTGGTGGCGGATCTCTCCGCCTGCACCGCCGTGCACGCCGTCCCGTCGCTGATGCGCCGGATCGTGGAGGAGGCGCGCGCCACGCCGGAGGGAGCGCTCCCCGGGGTGCGGCTCGTCTTCGTCGGGGGCGAGGCGGTCCCGCCGGAGCTGCTGGAGGAGATGCGCGGGACCTTCCCCGCGGCGGAGATCCACGTCCTCTACGGGCCCACGGAGGGGACGATCATCTGCGCGGCGCATCGGCTGGGGGCGGAGGCGGCCCGGCGGCGGATGGTGGGGCGGCCGCTGGGGAACGCCGCGCTCTACGTGCTGGACGCCGGGGGGAGCGTGGTGCCCGTGGGGACGCCCGGCGAGCTCTGCCTGGGCGGGAGGAGCGTGGCGCGGGACTACCTGGAGCGCCCGGCGCTGACGGCGGAGCGCTTCGTCCCCGATCCCTTCTCGGCGGAGCCCGGGGCGCGGCTGTACCGCACGGGAGACCGGGTGCGGTGGCTGGCTTCCGGCGAGATGGAGTTCCTGGGGCGCACGGACCGCCAGGTGAAGGTGCGCGGCTACCGGATCGAGCCGGGGGAGATCGAGGCCCGGCTGATGGAGCACGACGGAGTGCGCGAGGCGGCGGTGGAGGTGCGCGAGGACGCCGCCGGCGGCGCGCGGCTGGTGGCGTACTGGGCGGGCTCGGACGAGGTGGAGGTGGAGCGCCTGCGGGCGCACCTGCTGGAGCGGCTCCCCGAGTACATGGTCCCCGCCGCGTACGTGCGGCTGGAGGCGCTTCCGCTGAACCCCAACGGCAAGGTGGACCGCCGGGCGCTCCCCTCGCCCGAGGGCGCGGTGTCCGCGGGGGCGGCGTACGAGGCGCCGGTGGGCGAGACGGAAGCGGCGCTGGCGGAGACCTGGGCGGAGGTGCTGGGGGTGGAGCGGGTGGGCCGCCGGGACAACTTCTTCACCCTGGGCGGCCACTCGCTGCTGGGGATCACGCTGATCGAGCGCATGCGGCGCCGGGGGCTGCACGCGGACGTCCGCACCCTCTTCGTGACCCCGACGCTGGCGGCGCTCGCGGCCGCCGTGGGCGGCGAGTCCGGCGAGCGGGAGGTCCCGGCGAACGGCATCTCCGAGCGGTGCGAGTCCATCCTCCCGGAGATGCTCCCGCTGGTGGCGCTCGGCCAGGCCGAGATCGACCGGATCGTGGCCGGGGTTCCCGGCGGCGCCGCGAACGTGCAGGACATCTACCCGCTGGCCCCGCTGCAGGAGGGGATCTTCTTCCATCACCTGATGGCGGAGGAGGGCGACCCGTACCTCCTGCTCTCCGTCCTCGAATTCGACCGCCGCGAGCGGCTGGACGCGTACCTGGCGGCCCTGCGGGCGGTGATCGGCCGGCACGACATCCTGCGCACGGCGATCGTCTGGCAGGAGCTTCCCGAGCCGGTGCAGGTGGTGTGGCGCCACGCCCCGCTCCTGGTGGAGGAGGTGGAGGTGGATCCCGCCGGCGGGGACGTGGCCGGGCAGCTCCACGCCCGCTTCGACACCCGGCGCCACCGGCTGGACATCCGCCGGGCTCCGCTGATGCGGGTGTACGTGGCCTTCGACGCGGCCGGCGGCCGCTGGGTCCTGCTCCGGCAGCACCACCACCTCATCGCCGACCACTCGGCGGGGGAGGTGATGCGGCGGGAGATCCAGGCGCACCTGCTGGGGAGGGCGGACGAGCTTCCCGAGCCCCTGCCGTTCCGGAACCACGTGGCGCGGGCGCGCCTGGGCGCGGGCCGCGCGGAGCACGAGGCCTTCTTCCGCGATCTGCTGGGGGACGTCACCGAGTCCACCGCGCCCTTCGGCCTGGTGGACGTGCTGCGCGACGGGTCGGGGATCGGCGAGGCGCGCCTGGAGGTGGGCGGCCCGCTGGCCCTCCGGCTGCGGGCGGGCGCCCGCGCGGCGGGGGTGAGCGTGGCCAGCCTGTGCCACGTGGCGTGGGCGCAGGTGCTGGCGCGGGTGTCCGGGCGCGGCGACGTGGTGTTCGGCACGGTGCTGATCGGCCGGGCGCAGGGCGGCGAGGGCGCGGACCGGATGCTGGGGCTGTTCATCAACACCCTTCCGGTGCGGGTGCGGGTGGGGGAGGCGGGGGTGGAGGCCAGCGTCCGGCGCACCCACGCGCTGCTGGCCGACCTGCTGCGCCACGAGCACGCGTCGCTGGCCGTCGCGCAGCGGAGCAGCGGGGTGGAGACGCCGGCGCCCCTCTTCTCCGCGCTGCTGAACTTCCGGCACGGCGGGAGGGGGGAGGCGCGCTCCCCGGAGGCGCGGGAAGCCTTCGCCGGGATCCGCGACCTGTTCAGCGAGGAGCGCTCGAGCTACCCGCTGACGCTGGCGGTGGACGACCTGGGCGACGGGCTCTGGCTCACGGCGAGGGCCGTGGCGCGCGTGGACGCGAGGCGCGTGTGCGCGCTGATGCACCGCGCGCTCGAGGGGCTCGCGGGCGCGCTGGAGACGGCCCCGGAGACGGCGCTGGGGAGCGTCGACGTCCTCCCGGAGGCGGAGCGCCGGGAGGTGCTGGAGGAGTGGAACGCGACGGAGGCGTCGTATCCGCGGAGCGCGTGCGTCCACGATCTCTTCGAAGCGTGGGCGAAGCGGAGCCCCGACGCGGCCGCGGTGGCGTTCGAGGGCGCCGCGCTGAGCTACGCGGAGCTGAGCCGGCGGGCGAACCGGCTGGCGCACCACCTCCGCGCGCTGGGCGTCGGCCCCGACGTGCTGGTGGGGATCTGCGTGGAGCGGAGCGTGGAGATGGTCGTCGCCCTGTTCGCCGTGCTGAAGGCGGGCGGGGCGTTCGTGCCGCTGGACCCGGAGTATCCCGAGGAGCGGCTCCGCTTCATGCTGGAGGACAGCGCCCCGGCGGTGATGCTGACGCAGGGCCCGCTGGTGGATCGCTTCCGGGGCCTGGCGATCCCGGTGCTGGACCTGGTGGGGGATGCGGCGGCGTGGGCGCATCGGCCGGAGGGCGATCCGGAGCCGGCGACGGGCCCGGAGCACCTGGCGTACGTGATCTACACCTCCGGCTCCACGGGGCGGCCCAAGGGCGTCGCGAACGTGCATCGCAACCTGGTCAACCGCCTCGCCTGGATGCAGGACGCCTGGAGGCTGGAGCCTTCCGACACGGTGCTGCAGAAGACGACGCTGAGCTTCGACGCCTTCGCCCGGGAGATCTTCTGGCCGCTGGCGTCGGGGGCGCGGGTGCTGGTGATGGCGCCGGAGGGGCACCGGGATCCGGCCGCCCTGGTGGAGGTGATCCGCCGGGAGCGGGTCGGCGTCGTCAGCATGGTGCCCTCGCTGCTGCAGGTCTTCCTGGACCAGCCCGGCGCGGCGGGGTGCACGGGGCTGAGGCGGGTGCTGTGCGGAGGGGAGACCCTCCCGCAATCGCTGGCCGCGCGCTTCCGGGAGCGGCTCCCGGAGGTGGCGCTGCACAACCTGTACGGCCCCTCCGAAGCCGCGACGGCGACGGCCGCGCGGATCGGGGCGTGGGAGGGGGAGGACGGGAGGGTGCCGATCGGCGGGCCGATCGGGAACACGCGGACCTACCTCCTGGACGCGGGCGGCGAGCCGGTGCCGGTGGGGGTCGCCGGGGAGATGTACATCGGCGGCGCGGGGGTGGCGCGCGGCTACCTGGGACGCCCGGGGATGACGGCGGAGCGGTTCGTCCCCGATCCCTTCGGGAAGGGCGCGGGCGGGCGGCTGTACCGGACGGGGGATCTCGGCCGATGGCTCCCGGACGGCGTGATCGAGTACCTGGGGCGCGACGACGCGCAGGTGAAGGTGCGCGGCTACCGGATCGAGCTGGGGGAGATCGAGGCGCGGCTCGCGGAGCATCCCGCCGTGCGCGAGGCGGTGGTGGCCGCGCGCGAGGACGCGCCCGGCGACCCGCGGCTGGTGGCGTACTGGGTGGGCGTGGACGAGGCGCGGGTGGACCGGCTGCGGGCGCACCTCCTGGAGCGGCTCCCGGAGTACATGGTCCCCGCGGCCTACGTGCGCCTGGAAGCGCTCCCGCTGACGCCCAACGGCAAGGTGGACCGCAGGGCGCTCCCCGCGCCGGAGGGGGACGCGTACGCGCGGCGGGGCCACGAGGCGCCGCTGGGCGAGGTGGAGGAGGCGCTGGCCGAGACCTGGGCCGAGCTGCTGGGGGTGGAGCGGGTGGGGCGGTGGGACCACTTCTTCGAGCTGGGGGGCCACTCGCTCCTGGCGGTGCGGGTGCTGGAGCGGCTGCGGCGGCGCGGGGTGCGCCTGGAGGTGCGGGCGCTGTTCACCACCCCGGTGCTGGCGGAGCTGGCGCGGGCGGCCGGCGGGGAGTCCGGCGAGGTGGTGGTCCCGCCCAACCGGATCCCCGAGGGGTGCCGGTCCATCACGCCCGAGATGCTCCCGCTGGTGGAGCTCAGCCAGGCGGAGATCGACCGGATCGTGGCGGAGGTGCCCGGGGGCGCCGCGAGCGTGCAGGACATCTACCCGCTCGCCCCGCTCCAGGAGGGGATGCTCTTCCACCACCTGATGGCCGAGGAGGGCGATCCCTATCTCGCCCCGCTCCTGCTGAGCTTCGACCGCCGCGACCAGCTGGACCACTACGTCGCGGTGGTGCGGAGGTCGGTCGGCCGCCACGACGTCCTGCGGACGGGGGTGGCGTGGGAGGGGCTGCGCGAGCCGGTGCAGGTGGTGCTGCGCCGGGTGGAGCTCCCCGTGGAGGAGGTGGCGCTGAGCGCCGAGGACGGCGACGTGGCGGAGCGGCTCTACGCCCTGTACGACCCCCGGCACCGGCGGATGGACCTGCGCCGCGCCCCCCTGATGCGGCTCTACGTCGCGCGCGACGACGCCCACGACCGCTGGCTCCTCCTCTTCCTGCGGCACCACATGACCACCGACCACGAGTCGATGGAGGTGCTCGCCGCCGAGCTGCGCGCCGGGCTGGAGGGGCGCGAGGCGGACCTGCCCCCGTCCACCCCCTTCCGAAACTACGTGGCGCAGACGCGCCTGGGCGTGGGCCGCGAGGAGCACGAGCGCTTCTTCCGCCGGCTGCTGGGCGACGTGCGGGAGCCGACGGCGCCGTACGGGCTGCTGGACGTGTGGGGGGAGGGGCGCGGGATCGGCGAGGCGCAGCTGGAGGTGGAGGCGGGGGTGGCGGCGCGGCTGCGCGGCGCCGCCCGCGCGCTGGGGGTGAGCACGGCCAGCGTGTGCCACCTGGCGTGGGCGCAGGTGCTGGCGCGGCTGACCGGGCGCCGGGAGGTGGTGTTCGGGACCGTGCTCTTCGGGCGGATGCAGGGCGGGGAGGGCGCGGACCGGGGGCTGGGGCCCTTCATCAACACCCTCCCGGTGCGGATCGACGTGGGGGCCGAGGGGGCGGAGGCCGGCGTGCGCGCGACCCACGGCGTGCTGGCCGACCTGCTGCGGCACGAGCACGCCTCCCTGGTCCTGGCGCAGCGGTGCAGCGGCGTGCAGGCGCCGGAGCCGCTGTTCACCTCGCTGCTCAACTACCGCTACATCGTCGGCGGCGGGCGTCCCTCCCGCGAGCCGAGCCCCTGGGGGATCCGGGCGCTCCGCGGGCAGGAGCGGTCCAACTATCCCGTCATCCTCTCCGTGAACGACCTGGGGGAGGAGCTCTCGCTGACGGCGCAGGTGGCGGCGCCGGTGGAGCCAGCGCGGGTGTGCGGGATGATGCACGCCGCGCTGGAGCGGCTGGTGGAGGCGCTGGAGCGCGCGCCTCGCCGGGCGCTGGAAAGCCTGGACGTCCTCCCCGAGGCGGAGCGCCGGCAGGTGGTGGAGGAGTGGAACGCCACGGAGGCGGCGTATCCGCGGGACGCCTGCGTCCACGAGCTCTTCGAGCGCCAGGTCCGCCGCGCCCCGGACGCGCCGGCGGTGGTCTTCGGGGGCGAGTCGCTCACCTACGCGCAACTGGACGCCCGCGCCAGCCAGCTGGCGCGCCACCTCGCCCGGCGGGGGGTGGGGCCGGAGGCGCGGGTGGGGCTCTGCGTGGAGCGCGGCGTGGAGATGGTGGTCGCCCTCCTCGCCGTGCTCAAGGCGGGCGGAGCGTACGTCCCGCTCGACCCCGCGCACCCCGCCGAGCGGCTCGCCTACGTCCTGGCCGACTCCGCCGCCTCCGTGGTGCTGACGCAGTCGCACCTGGTGGAGCGCCTCCCCGCCGGCGGGGCGGAGATCGTCCCGCTGGACACGCTGCGCGGGGAGATCGCCCGCGAGAGCGAGGCGCCGCCCGAGCGCCGCGTGGATCCGCGGAACGCGGCGTACGTGATCTACACCTCCGGCTCCACCGGCCAGCCCAAGGGCGTCGTGGTGCAGCACGGGAGCGTGGTCAACCTCGCCCACGCGCTGCACCGCGCCGTCTACGCCCCCCGCGGCGCGGCCGCCGCGCCCCGGGTGAGCATGAACGGGCCGCTCACCTTCGACACCTCGGTCAAGCAGTGGGTGCAGCTCCTCTTCGGGGCCGCGCTCCACCCGGTGCCGGAGGAGGTCCGCTACGACGCGGGGGCGATGGGCCGGTTCCTGGCGGAGAGCGCGGTGGAGGTGCTCGACGCCACGCCGGCGCAGCTGCGGATCCTCCTCGCCGGGGGGCTCCCGGAGGAGCTGGGACCGGCCGTCACGGACGTCCTGGTGGCCGGCGAGGCGATCGACGCGGCCACGTGGCGGCGGCTGGCGGCCATGCCGGAGCCCCGGTACCACAACCTCTACGGGCCGACGGAGTGCACGGTGGACGCCTCGCTCCGCCGGATCGAGCCGTCGCGGCGCACCCCCACCATCGGGGGGCCCATCGCCAACGCCCGTGTCTACCTGCTGGACGCGCGGGGGGCGCCGGTGCCGGTGGGGGTGGCGGGCGAGCTGTACGTCGGGGGCGCCGGGGTGGCGCGGGGATACCTGGACCGGCCGGCGCTGACGGCGGAGCGGTTCGTCCCCGACCCCTTCGCCGCGGAGCCCGGGGCCCGGCTCTACCGCACGGGCGACCTTGGGCGGTGGCTCCCGGAGGGCGAGGTCGAGTTCCTGGGGCGCGACGACGCCCAGGTGAAGGTGCGGGGCTACCGGATCGAGCTGGGGGAGATCGAGGCCCGGCTCCTGGAGCACCCGGAGGTGCGGGAGACGGTGGTGCTGGCGCGCGAGGACACCCCCGGGGACCGGCGCCTGGTGGCGTACTGCGTGGGCGGGGCGATCGAGGTGGAGGCGCTGCGGGCGCACCTCTCCGCGGGGCTCCCGGAGTACATGGTCCCGGCGGCGTACGTGCGGCTGGAGCGGCTTCCGCTGACCCCCAACGGGAAGATCGACCGCAAGGCGCTCCCGGCCCCCGAGGGCGATGCGTTCGCGCGGCGGGGGGACGAGGCGCCGCTGGGCGAGGTGGAGGTGGCGCTGGCGGAGATCTGGGCCGAGGTGCTGGGGGTGGAGCGGGTGGGGCGGTGGGACCACTTCTTCGAGCTGGGCGGGCATTCGCTCCTGGCCGTCCGGGTGGGCTCGCGCGTCCGGCAGATGCTGGGCGCCGAGGTCCCCCTGGGCGAGGTCTTCCGCCTCCCCGTGCTGGCCGAGTACGCGCGCGGCGTGGCCGAGGCCCGGCGCGCGGAGCTGCCGCGGATCGAGCCGGTGGAGCGGACGCCGCCGCCGCCGCTCTCCTTCGCGCAGCAGCGGCTCTGGTTCCTGGAGCAGCTGGGCGGGGCGGGGAGCGCCTACCACATCCGCCGGCGGCTGCGGCTGCGGGGCGGGCTGGACGCGGACGCGCTGCGGCGGGCGCTGGAGCGGATCGTGGAGCGCCACGAGGTGCTGCGGACGACCTTCTCCCTGGTGGAGGGAGAGCCCGTGCAGCGGATCGCCTCCGTCGAAGAGAGCCGCTTCCTTCTCGTGGAGCACGACCTGAGCGGGGAGGCGGAGGGGGACGAGGCGCTGCGCCGCCTCCTGGCGGAGGAGTGGAGCACCCCCTTCGACCTGGAGCGGGGGCCGCTGATCCGGGGGCTCCTGGCGCGGATGGGGGAGGACGACCACGTGCTGCAGGTGACCATGCAGCACATCGTCTCCGACGCGTGGTCAATGGGGGTGTGGGCGCGGGAGCTGAGCGCGCTCTACGCCGCCTTCCGGCGCGGGGAAGGGGATCCGCTCCCGCCGCTGGCGGTGCAGTACGCCGACTACGCGGTGTGGCAGCGGCGCTGGGTGGAGGGCGAGGTGCTGCGGGAGCAGGCGGAGTACTGGAGGCGGAGGCTCGCCGGCGCCCCCGAGCTGCTGGAGCTGCCGGCGGACCGTCCCCGGCCGGCGCAGCAGGAGTTCGCGGGCTCGTTCGCCGCCGTGGCGCTGGACGAGGCGCTGACCCGCGAGCTGAAGGAGCTGGGGCGGCGGGAGGGGACCACGCTGTTCATGACGCTCCTGGCCGGGTGGGCCGTGGTGCTGGGCCGCCTCTCGGGGCAGGAGGACGTGGTGGTGGGCACGCCCACGGCCAACCGGGGGCAGGGGGAGATCGAGGGGCTGATCGGCTTCTTCGTCAACACGCTGGCGCTGCGGCTGGACCTGTCGGGCTCGCCGACGGTGGGGGAGCTGCTGGGGCGGGTGCGGGAGCGGGCGCTGGAGGCGCAGCACCACCAGGACATCCCCTTCGAGCAGGTGGTGGAGACGGTGCAGCCGGCGCGGAGCCTGGCGCACACGCCGCTCTTCCAGGTGATGTTCGCCTGGCAGAACGCGCCGGGGGGCGAGATCGAGCTCCCGGGGCTCGCGCTGGCGGGGGTGGGCGCGGGCGGGGAGCAGGCGAGCGCCAAGTTCGACCTGTCGCTCGCGCTGGGCGAGTCGGGGGGGCGGATCGTGGGCGGGGCGCAGTACGCGACCGCGCTGTACGACCGCGCGACGGTGGATCGCTCCCTGGGCTACCTGCGCCGCGTGCTGGAGGCCATGGCGGCCGGCCCGCGGCGCCGGATCGGCGAGCTGGAGATGATGCCGGAGGCGGAGCGCCGCCGGGTGGTGGAGGAGTGGAACGCGACGGCGGCGGAGCATCCCCGGGACGCCTGCGTGCACGAGCTCTTCGAGCGCCGGGTGGAGCGGAGCTCCGACGCGGTGGCGGTGGTCCACGAGGACGCCGCGCTGAGCTACGCGGAGCTGAACGCGCGGGCCAACGGGCTGGCGCACCACCTCCGCTCGCTGGGGGTGGGGCCGGACGCGCGGGTGGGGATCTGCGCGGAGCGGAGCGTGGAGATGGTGGTGGCGGTGCTGGGGGTCCTCAAGGCGGGCGGCGCCTACGTCCCGCTCGACCCCGAGTATCCCCCCGAGCGCCTGCGCTCCATGCTGGAGGACAGCGCGCCGGCCGTGCTCCTGGCGCAGCGCCCGCTCGCGGCGCGGTTCGCCGGATCGGGGCTCCCGGTGGTGGCGCTCGACGGCGCCGGGTCCGCCTGGGCCCACCAGCCGCGCACCAACCCCGGCCGCGGGGGGCTGACCCCGGAGAACCTGGCGTACGTGATCTACACCTCGGGATCCACGGGACGGCCCAAGGGGGTGATGAACGGGCACCGCGCCGTCGTCAACCTGCTGGCGTGGGGAGAGCGGAGCTGGCGGCTCGGGCCCGGGGACGCGCTGCTGCAGAGGATGTCGTTCAGCTTCGACGTCTCGGTCCGCGAGCTGTTCTCGCCGCTCCTGGCCGGCGCCCGGCTGGTCGTCGCGCGCCCCGGCGGACACCGGGACCTGGACTACCTCGTGGGCGTCGTCCGCCGCGAGGCGATCAGCACGATGTACCATCCCCCCTCCATGATGCAGGCGCTCCTGGCGCACCCGGCGCTGGAGGGGTGCTCCGCCCTCCGGCGGCTGATGTCGGGGGGAGAGCCGCTCGCGCCCGCCCTGGTGCGGGAGCTTCGCGAGCGGCTGCCGGGGGTGTCGCCGTACCACGAGTACGGCCCCACGGAGGCGACCGTGACCTCCACGGTGCGTGACTGCGCCGCGGACCCGGAGGCGCCGGGAGCCTCGATCGGGCGGCCGATCTCCAACACCCGCGTCTACCTGCTGGACGGCGGGGGGCGGCCGGTGCCGGTGGGGGTGGCGGGCGAGCTGTACGTCGGCGGGGCGGGGGTGGCGCGCGGGTACCTGGACCGGCCGGCGCTGACGGCGGAGCGCTTCGTCCCGGACCCGTTCGCGGGGGAGCCCGGCGCGCGCCTCTACCGCACGGGCGACCTGGGGCGGTGGCTGGCGGACGGGACGGTGGAGTTCCTGGGGCGCGTGGACACGCAGGTGAAGGTGTGGGGCTACCGGATCGAGCCGGGGGAGATCGAGGCCCGGCTCCTGGAGCACGAGGGCGTGCGCGACGCGGTGGTGGCGGCGTGGGAGGCCGCGCCCGGCGAGAGGCGCCTGGTGGCGTACTACGTGGGCGAGGCGCGCGCCGACGCCGAGGCGCTGCGGACGCACCTTTCCGCGCGCCTCCCCGAGTACATGGTGCCGGCGGCGTACGTGCGGCTGGAGGCGCTCCCGCTGACCGTGACGGGGAAGGTGGACCGCAAGGCGCTCCCGGCGCCCGAGGGCGACGCGTACGCGCGGCGGGGCTACGAGGCGCCGCTGGGCGAGGTGGAGGGCGCGCTGGCGGAGATCTGGGCCGAGGTCCTGGGCGTGGAGCGGGTGGGGCGGTGGGACCACTTCTTCGAGCTGGGCGGGCATTCGCTCCTGGGCGTCCAGGTGGTCTCGCGCGTCCGGCAGCGGCTGGGGGCGGAGGTCCCCCTGGGCGAGGTCTTCCGCCTCCCCGTGATGTCCGAGTACGCGCGCGGCGTGGCCGAGGCCCGGCGCGCGGACCTCCCGGCGGTGGAGCCGGTGGACCGGACGGCGCCGCTCCCCCTCTCCTTCGCCCAGCAGCGGCTCTGGTTCCTGGAGCAGCTGGGCGGGGTGGGGACCGCCTACCACCTCCGGCGCCGGCTGCGCCTGCGGGGCGAGCTGGACGCCGAGGCGCTGCACCGGGCGCTGGAGCGGATCGTGGCGCGCCACGAGGCGCTGCGCACCCGCTTCCCCCTGGTGGAGGGAGACCCGGTGCAGTGGATCGCCCCGGCGGAGGAGAGCCGCTTCCCCCTGGCGGAGCACGACCTCTCCGGGGAGGCGGAGGCGGACGAGGCGCTGGGCCGCCTGCTGGCGCGCGAGGGGAGCACGCCGTTCGACCTGGAGCGGGGGCCGCTGATCCGCGGGTGCCTGGTCCGGCTGGGGGAGGACGACCACGTGCTGCAGGTGACCATGCACCACATCGTCTCCGACGGGTGGAGCCTGGGGGTGTGGGAGCGGGAGCTGGGCGCGCTCTACGCCGCCTTCCGCCGCGGGGAAGAGGATCCGCTTCCGCCGCTGGCGGTGCAGTACGGCGACTACGCGGTGTGGCAGCGGCGGTGGGTGGAGGGCGAGGTGCTGCGGGAGCAGGCGGCGTACTGGAAGCGGACGCTGGAGGGCGCCCCCGAGCTCCTGGAGCTTCCCGCCGACCGCCCCCGGCCGGGGGTGCGGGACCATTCCGGCGCCGCGCTGCGGGTGGAGCTGGACGAGGCGCTGACCCGGGGGCTGAAGGTGCTCGGCCAGCGGCAGGGGACCACGCTGTTCATGACGCTGCTGGCGGGGTGGGCCACCGTGCTGAGCCGTCTCTCCGGGCAGGACGACGTGGTGGTCGGGACGCCCGCGGCCAACCGGGGGCAGGGGGAGATCGAGGGGCTGATCGGCTTCTTCGTCAACACGCTGGCCCTGCGCGTGGACCTCTCGGCCTCGCCGACGGTGGAGGCGCTCCTGGGGCGGGTGCGGGAGCGGGCGCTGGAGGCCCAGCACCACCAGGACATCCCCTTCGAGCAGGTGGTGGAGCTGGTGCAGCCGGTGCGCAGCCTGGCCCACTCCCCCCTCTTCCAGGCGATGTTCACCTGGCAGAACGCGCCGGGGGGCGAGCTGGCGCTCGCGGGGCTGGCGCTGGCCGGGGTGGGCCCCGGCGCGGAGCAGGCGGGCGCCAAGTTCGACCTGTCGCTCTCGTTGGGCGAAGCGGGCGGGCGGATCGTGGGGAGGATTGCGTACGCGACGTCGCTGTTCGACGGGGCCACGATGGAGCGCTGGCTGGGCTACCTGCGGCGGGTGCTGGAGGCCATGGCGGCCGGGCCGCGGCGGCGGATCGGGGAGCTGGAGATGCTGTCGGAGGCGGAGCGCCGGCGGGTGGTGGAGGAGTGGAACGCGACGGACGCGGAGTATCCCCGCGACGCCTCGCTCCACCACCTCTTCGAGCGCCAGGTGGAGCGCGCGCCCGACGCGGTGGCGGTGGTCTTCGGGGACGCCGCGCTGAGCTACGCGGAGCTGAACCGGCGGGCCAACCGGCTGGCGCGCCACCTGGCCGCGCTCGGCGTCGGGCCGGACGCGCGGGTGGGGCTGTGCGTCCAGCGGAGCCTGGAGATGATGGTGGGGATGCTGGCGGTGCTCAAGGCCGGCGGCGCCTACGTGTCGCTGGACCCCGAGTATCCCCCGGAGCGCGTGCGCTACATGCTCGCCGACAGCGCGCCCCGCGTCCTCCTCACCCACGGCGCCCCGGCCGGGGTCTCCGAGGGGATGGACATCCCCGTGGTGGCGCTGGACTCCGGCGCCTCCGCCTGGGCCGACCAGCCGTCGACGAATCTCCGGATCGAGGGGCTGACGCCCGATCACCTGGCCTACGTCATCTACACCTCCGGCTCCACCGGCACGCCCAAGGGGGTGATGGTGGCGCACCGGAGCGTGGTCAACGTCCTCTCCTGGATGGGGCGGAGCTGGGGGCTGGGCGCCGAGGACGCGGTGCTGCAGAAGACGCCCTACAGCTTCGACGCCTCGCTGCGGGAGCTGATCCCGCCGCTGCTGGCGGGGGCCCGCCTGGTGATGGCGCGGCCGGGGGGGCAGCGGGAGCCCGCCTACCTGCTGGAGACCACGCGGCGCGAGCGGATCACCACCCTCCACTTCGTCCCCTCCCTCCTCGAGCTCCTGGTCCACGAGCCGGAGATGGCGCGGTGCACCTCGCTGCGGCGGGTGGTGTGCGGCGGCGAGGCGCTGTCGCAGGAGCTGGTGCGGCGCTTCCACGATCGTGTGCCGGGGGCGCGGCTCTTCAACGTCTACGGGCCCACGGAGGCGGCGGTGGACGTCACGGAGTGGAGCTGCGCGGCGGAGGCGCCGGAGGGGAGCGGCGTCCCCATCGGGCGGCCGCAGGCCAACACCCGCGCCTACGTTCTCGATGGATGGGGCGGGCCGGTGCCGGCGGGGGTGGTGGGGGAGCTGTACCTGGGCGGGGTGCAGGTGGCGCGCGGGTACGCCAACCGGGCCGCGCTGACGGCGGAGCGGTTCGTCCCGGACCCGTTCGGAGGGGCGCCGGGAGCGCGGCTGTACCGGACGGGCGACCTGGCGCGGTGGGTGGGCGAGGGCGCCATCGAGTACCTGGGGCGGGGCGACGGGCAGGTCAAGGTGCGCGGGTACCGGATCGAGCTGGGGGAGATCGAGGCGCGGCTCCTGGAGCACCCGGAGGTGCGCCAGGCGGTGGTCCTGGCCCGCGAGGACGCCCCGGGCGACCGGCGGCTGGTGGCCTACCACGTGGGCGACGGGCGCGTCGAGGCCGAGGCGCTGCGGGCGCACCTGGCGGCGCGGCTCCCGGAGCACATGGTGCCGGCGGCGTACGTGGCGCTGGAGGCGCTCCCGCGCACCCCCAACGGCAAGACCGACCGCCGGGCGCTCCCCGCGCCGGACGGCGACGCCTACGCGCGGCGGGGCTACGAGGCGCCGGCCGGGGAGGCGGAGACGGCGCTGGCGGAGGTGTGGGCCGAGGTGCTGGGCATGGAGCGGGTGGGGCGGTGGGACCACTTCTTCGAGCTGGGCGGGCACTCGCTCCTGGCGGTGCGGGTGCTGGAGCGGATGCGCCGGCGGGGGCTGTACCTGGAGGTGCGGGCGCTGTTCACCACGCCGGTGCTGGCCGAGCTGGCCGGGAGCGTGGAAGGGAAGCCGTCGGAAGAGGCAGTGCCGCCCAACCTGGTCCCCACCCCGGTGGACCCGGACCAGGACCCCAACGTCGTGGAGCTTTACCTGTGAGCGCGAACGAGCTGCTGGAACGGCTGGCCCAGGCGGGGGTGCAGCTGCGGCGGAGCGGCGACCAGCTGGTCGTCACCGGCGCCAGGGACCGGCTGACCCCCTCCCTGGTCGCCGAGATCCGCGACCAGAAGCAGGCGCTGCTGTCGATCGTGGCCACGGCCGGCCCCGCGTCCCCCGCTCCCTTCCGGCTCACCCCGGAGATGCTCCCGCTGGTGGAGCTGACCCAGGAGGAGCTGGACGGGATCGCGGCGGGGGTGCCGGGGGGCGCCGCGAACGTGCAGGACGTCTACCCCCTCGCCCCGCTGCAGGAGGGGATGCTCTTCCACCACCTGATGTCCGGGGAGGGGGATCCGTACCTCCTCTCCAGCGTGAGCGCCTTCGACACGCGCGAGGGGCTGGACCGCTACCTGGCCGCGCTGCAGGCGGTGATCGGCCGCCACGACATCCTGCGGACGGCCATGGCGTGGGAGGGGCTCCGGGAGCCGGTGCAGGTGGTCTGGCGCCGCGCGGAGCTGCAGGTGGAGGAGGTGCGGCTGGACGAGGGGGGAGAGGACGCGGCCGAGGCGCTGTGGAAGCGGTACGATCCGCGCCGGTACCGGATGGATCTCCGCCGCGCGCCGCTGCTGCGGGCGTGCGTCGCCGAGGACGGCGGGCGGGGGCGATGGCTCCTCCTCCTCCTTCGCCACCACCTGACCAACGACCACGAGTCGCTGGAGGTGCTCAAGGACGAGATCTCGGCGCACCTGCAGGGGCGGGCCGCCGAGCTCCCCGCGCCGCTCCCCTTCCGCAACTACGTGGCGAAGGCGCGCTCGCGGGTGAGCCGCGACGAGCACGAGGCGTTCTTCCGGGAGATGCTGGGCGACGTGGAGGAGCCGACGGCGCCGTACGGGCTCCTGGACGTGTGGGGGGAGGGGCGGGGGATCGCGGAGGCTCGCCTCCCCGTCGATCGCGACGTGGGCGTTCGGCTGAGGGCTCGCGCGCGGGCGCTGGGGGTGAGCGCGGCGAGCCTCTGTCATCTCGCCTGGGCGCAGGTGCTGGCGCGGCTGACCGGGCGCGAGGACGTGGTCTTCGGGACGCTCCTCTTCGGGCGGATGCAGGGCGGCGATGGAGCGGACCGGGTGATGGGGCCGTTCATCAACACCCTCCCGGTGCGGATCCGCGTCGGCGATGAGGGCGCCGAGGCGTCGGTGCGGCGCACGCACGCACTGATGGCCGACCTCCTCCGGCACGAGCACGCCTCCCTGTCGCTGGCGCAGCGGTGCAGCGGCGTCACGGCGCCGGCGCCGCTCTTCACCACGCTCCTGAACTACCGCTACGTCGGCCGGAGGGGGCGTCCGGCCGCGGATGCGCGGCCGGGCGACGGGATCGGGTGGGTCCGCATCGAGGAGCGGACCAACTATCCCGTGAGCCTGTCGGTCAACGACCACGGCGACGAGTTCTCGCTGACGGCGCAGGTGGCGGCGCCCGTGGAGCCGCTGCGGGTGTGCGGGATGATGCGGACGGCGCTGGAGCGGCTGGTGGAGGCGCTGGAGGTCTCGCCGCGCCGGGCGCTGGGGAGCATCGACGTCCTCCCCGAGGCGGAGCGCGCGCGGGTGGTGGAGGAGTGGAACGCGACCGATGCGGAGTATCCCCGCGACGCCCTCGTCCACGAGCTCTTCGAGGCCCAGGTGGAGCGGGGGCCCGACGCGGTGGCGCTGGACTTCGAGGGCGGGCAGGTGACGTACGCGGAGCTGAACCGCCGCGCGAACCGGCTGGCGCATCACCTCCGCGCGCTGGGCGTGGGGCCGGACGTCCGGGTGGCGATCCGCGCCGAGCGGAGCGTGGAGATGGTGGTGGCGCTGCTGGCCGTGATGAAGGCCGGCGGGGCGTACGTGCCGCTGGACCCCGAGTACCCGGCCGAGCGGCTGCGCTACATGCTGGAGGACGGCGCCCCGGCGCTGCTGCTGAGGCACGCGCCGCAGGCCGCCCCGTTCGCGGAGGGGGGGACGCCGTCCATCGACCTGGCCGCCGACGCCGCGGCGTGGGCGGACCGGCCGGGGACGAACCCGGAGCCGGAGGGCGCGGGCTCCCGGGGCGGCCGCCTGGCGTACGTGATCTACACCTCGGGCTCCACGGGGGCGCCCAAGGGGGTGCTGGTGGAGCACCGGGGCGTGTGCGCCCTGGTCGCCGCGCAGGGGCGGCTGCTGGGGGTGGAGCCCCGGAGCCGCGTCCTCCAGTTCGCCTCCTTCAGCTTCGACGCCTGCGTCTTCGAGCTGGTCATGGCGCTCTGCCGGGGGGCCTCGCTCCACCTCGCCCCCGCGGGGGTCCCGCTGGCCGGGGAGCACCTGGCCGCGACGGTGGCGGCGCACCGCGTCACCCACGCGACGCTCCCGCCGGCGGTGCTGGCCAGCCTCCCCGAGGGCGCGGCACTGGAGCCGGTCCGCACCCTGGTCCTGGCGGGCGAGGCCGTGAGCCGGGCGATGGTCCAGCGCTGGGGCGGGGGACGCCGCCTCCTCAACGCGTACGGCCCCACCGAGGCCACCGTCTGGTCCACCCTGCACGAGTGCCGGGGCGACGAGGCGGGGAACCCCCCCATCGGGCGCCCCATCCCCAACACCCGCGTCTACCTCCTGGACGCCCACGGAGCGCCGGCGCCGGTGGGGGTGGCCGGGGAGCTGTACGTCGGGGGTCCGCAGGTTGCGCGCGGATACCTGGGCCGGCCGGGGCTGACGGCGGAGCGCTTCGTCGCCGATCCGTTCGGCGCGCGCCCGGGGAGCCGGCTGTACCGGACGGGAGACCTGGGGCGATGGCTCCCGGACGGGACCATCGAGTTCCTGGGGCGCAACGACCACCAGGTGAAGGTGCGCGGCTTCCGGATCGAGCCGGGGGAGATCGAGGCGCGGCTCCTGGAGTTGGAGGGAGTGCGCGAGGCGGTGGTGGTGGCGCGGGAGGACGGGGGGGACCGGCGCCTGGTGGCGTACTGGGTCGGCTCCGGCGAGGTGGGGGCGGAGGGGCTGCGGGCGGAGCTGCTGGAGCGGCTTCCGCGGCACATGGTCCCCGCGGCGTACGTGCGGCTGGACGAGCTTCCGCTGACCCCCAACGGGAAGCTGGACCGCAGGGCGCTCCCCGCGCCCGAGGGCGATGCCTTCGCGCGGCGCGGCTTCCAGGCGCCCCTGGGGGAGGTGGAGGAGGCGCTGGCGGAGATCTGGGCCGAGGTGCTCCGGGTGGAGCGGGTGGGGCGGTGGGATCACTTCTTCGAGCTGGGCGGGCACTCGCTCCTGGCGATCGCGCTGATCGAGCGGATGCGCCGCCGCGGGCTGCACGCGGACGTGCGGGCGCTGTTCACCACCCCGGTGCTGGCGGAGCTGGCGCTGTCGGTGGGCGGCGAATCCCACGAGGCGGTGGTCCCGGCGAACGGGATCCCGGAGGGGTGCCGGGCGATCACGCCGGAGATGCTCCCGCTCGTCGCGCTGAGCCAGGGGGAGATCGACGCGATCGTGGCCGGGGTGCCCGGCGGCGCCGCGAACGTGCGGGACATCTACCCGCTCGCCCCGCTGCAGGAAGGGATCTTCTTCCACCACCTGATGTCGCGGGAGGGGGATCCGTACCTGATGTCCAGCGTCAACGCCTTCGACACCCGCGAGGGGGTGGACCGGTACCTGGCCGCGCTCCAGGCCGTGGTCGACCGCCACGACATCCTGCGGACCGGGGTGGCGTGGGAGGGGCTCCGGGAGCCGGTGCAGGTGGTCTGGCGGCGCGCGGAGCTGCCGGTGGAGGAGGTGGAGCTGGACGCGGGGGATGACGCGGGGGGGGAGCTGTGGCGGCGGTACGATCCGCGGCGGTTCCGGATGGACCTGCGCCGCGCGCCGCTGCTGCGGGCGTCCGTCGCCAGGGACGATGCGGGGGGCCGCTGGCTCCTCCTCCTCATGGTGCACCACCTGACCAGCGACCACGAGTCGCTGGAGGTGCTCCGCGAGGAGATCTCGGCGCACCTCCAGGGGCGGGCGGCGGAGCTTCCCGCGCCGCTCCCCTTCCGGAGCTACGTGGCGCAGGCGCGCCTGCGGGTGAGCGCCGAGGAGCACGAGGCGTTCTTCCGGAAGATGCTGGGGGACGTGAAGGAGCCGACGGCGCCGTACGGGCTCCTGGACGTGTGGGGGGAGGGGCGCGGGATCGTGGAGGCGCGGCTCCCGGTCGACCGCGACGTGGGCGTCCGTCTCCGGGCGAGGGCGCGGGCGCTGGGGGTGAGCGCGGCGAGCCTCTGCCACCTGGCGTGGGCGCAGGTGCTGGCGCGGGTGACCGGGCGCGAGGACGTGGTCTTCGGGACGCTGCTCTTCGGGCGGATGCAGGGCGGG
>Ga0247770_1000111_pt1 | contig 71990 bp, 77 predicted proteins | sample UWRJL136409B6_FD_179943 | JGI IMG/M metagenome (GOLD analysis project Ga0247770, IMG submission 179943) | Plant litter microbial communities from Arlington Agricultural Research Station in Wisconsin, United States - UWRJ-L136-409B-6 | ecosystem: Environmental > Terrestrial > Plant litter >...
CAGACATCTAGATACGTACCAAAATACGCCAGCCCAGTACATGGCCCTCTACATCAGCCTACCAATCTAGATCCCAAATGCAGGAACGAATTTTTTTAATACTCTCAGCGCGGACATGCTCAAAACATACAGTCTTCATGAACAGCAAAATATAACAAATATGGCTTCGACAACGACAGCACACTCCTGTTCTTCTATATTTGCTCCGTTCCATTCCGGAGCTGATCCCATCTAACACAAACCCGCCTCTTATCAAGCGTCAAAAATAGACAGCAGACCGCAAAACGAGAAAGGGAAGCCAGAGCCGCCATAGAAACGGGGAGACGTCACATTAAAAATATGGTAACCACCTCCCTTGTCCCCACAACCAAAAAGAACGCCGTCGCTTAATGCTTTGCCGTGACCTCATCACCGGTCAACTTCTCAACATAAGTCTTTGCCCTGTTGGTTTGCAAACCACGGTCAGTATCTTGTCTTCCCAAGCTTAGGTTGGGTTTGAAACTCACATGTCACCCATAGCCACCATGCACACCGTCTGCCACACGCCCAGACCGATACGGGGCGCGACACCACGGTACAGACCCTTGAGGCCGTTGGTCTGGTAGATATATCGGAAAGTGTTACCCACCGTCATCTTCTTGGGGCGGTTGGGGTCATCCTTCTTGCTCTGCATCTCGACACGGATCACCTCGATGGGTTGGTTCCAAGCGGACAGACCACCACCGAGGGCGGAGGCCGTGATCTTCTCCAAGGCGCTCAGCTTCTCGTGCTGCTCCTTCTTGGTGATGTTGCGGATACCCTGCTCAGCCAGACGGCTGAGACCAAAGCGCGAACCCCAGTTGGTCATCTGACGGATGGCAACGGCGTTGACACCCTTGTTGATGCCGCGGATGCCCTCGCGCCGGTAGATATCCATGAAGGTGGCCCACGTGCCCTGAGCGACCTGTCCCGACACTGCCATCTTGTGCTTGGTGATTTCCACCGTCTTCATGCAAGTGCAGAAGCCCATGGTGGCGTACGCCTGCGCCACGCCACCTGTCACACCGCCGATGATGCCGCTGCCAAAGTCGCTCGCGCCGGCGTTGCGCGCATAGTACTCGGCCTCCGAAGCCACGAAGAGGAGCACGGCGCCCTTGGTCGAAGCCTCAATCCATGCCCACGGGATCAGACCCTGGTAGACTGGATAAGGTAAAGCGGGTCAGCGAGCGAAGCTAAGTTAAAGATAAGGATATTACACGCACAGCCAAAGATGCCACCGCGTTGCCAGATGCGGCCAAGGGCAGTACTGAAGCCGTCGCTGCGGTTGGCGGCCATGGTGGTCTTGACGACCTCTAGGGGCTGACCGAGGGTGGTGACCTCGAACATGTTCAGGCCGGCGCCGAGCAGCAAGTTGGAGAACTTGATGGGCTTCTTCTCCAGCTTCTGCGGCGCGGCGGGCGCAGGCGCCGAGATGGGGGCGATGGCGGCGGACATGTCTGGGCGGATGTTACGTCGAGAGGGGCCCTGACCAAGGGAAGAGGTTGCTTCTTCGCGGGTTTGAGGGTGATAGTATTGAGCGTTGAAGGGCGAGGAGCTCGGTGTCGCTATAATCCGGGCTAGGTAAAAAAGGCGCGGTGCAGTTGGCCAATGGTGAAAGAGCTACGGGATAAGCGACGGATCGAGTCGATGCAACGAGGTAAAACTCTGGTTCTTCGAGGAGATGCGAGTGTGACTGTTAGCGGGCAAGAGGATGCTTTCGGTCGGCTCGAGAGAAAGCTAGAAAGGTGTTCTGTTGTCACATGCGGAGGTGTCAGAGGTCTGGATCGAGGCTCAAGTGGGTTTTGGGGGTTCGGACGCCCGAAATAGACGATTTTCCGGGCAGATGGTGCCACCTCTGCACACCTCAGCACCTGGGGAATTGTGGCAATGGTCCACTTACAGGCGGGGTTGCGACGCTATCGTGCGATTGATGGGCACTGCGATGTGTAATTGAGTAGACGGGCGGCAATTGAGATGTTGGAGTTGAGGGTGAAAGACTGTCTGGCAGCTAGATGTGGTTTTTCTTATCTGACCCCTGGATTCCGATAGGGTGGTAAGCACAGAGATGGGATCTATGCCATTTGCAGCCTGAGCCGAATCTCACGACCGGGCAACTTCGGATTCCATTCCTGGTCGATTCCAATGGTTCGCTGATGATCCCAACATTGAATGCGCCAACCGGCCAATACCCCTGTCGCGCCCGGGCCAGCCTCCTCAACACCGCCTCAACGCATTCAAATTGGGGGGCCGACTCCACGGACTGCCTTGGGGTAAAACATGGAGACACCGGAGCTGGGCCGATCTGGTGGAAATATTTCACGGCCATGGGAATTCATGCGATTGACACGGCAGGAGGCCCAATTGACTTTCTAGACGCGCAGAGGGCATTCAATTCCTTGTAACTTTGATGCTCCGCGCTGCGGTGGCTTTGGTCCAAGCTGGGACCTGCAGCAGCGTGGACGGAAGGTCGGTGCTGGGTGGGGGAGCCGGCCAAGGCAATCGAGCTTGGAAGCTCCCAATGCTGCCCAGCCTTACATCACCTGCAAGGAGGGTTTATCCGAGGATGTCGGGCATACAGGCGTAATGCACCTGGTTGCAGACCGCGGCTGCTCCACTTCGCGCCCCTGGACCTGCGAATTTCGGACCGTGATCACGACTGGGCCTCGGTCATGAGTTTGCGAATGTCGTGTGAATCAACCAAGGGAATCAAGAAGCCGTAGTTTGTAAAGTCCAGGTCTCAGTGACCCGATATAGGTTCGGAAGCAGTATCGTACAATTAACAGACAGGTAACGCTCAAATCTATGCACCATCCCGCCCTGAACCAAGGCAGCGTGATTTCCCATCCCTCTATACTCAAATGATCGTATCAACCTGGAGCGCCACGCCTATCCCATTACCCATGAGGCCTATATCCCCATCTTACAACTTTTTGCAAATCTCGACCCACTTCTCGGTGGAGAAGCTCTTGGGGCTGTGCGGTCCAGTTAGCATTTGTAGACAAGCCAATAATTATTGGGGATAAGACGTACCGCTCAATGGGGGCACCGACAGCGCGGTCAATGATGAGCTGGGGGAGGACACCAATGGCACGCGAAACACCGAAGAGGACAGTGTAGTAGCTGGCCTCAGTCAAGCCATAGTACTGGAGGAGGACACCAGAATGGGCATCCACGTTGGGGTAGGGGTTCTTAGTCTTGCCGTGCTCGGTAAGAACCTTGGGGGCGATCTTGTAGACCTGACTGACGAGCTGGAACATGGGGTCGTTAGGCATTTTCTCTGCAGGTCATAGTTAGCGTTGCCTTAAAGAATAGCGGACACCCGCGATCTGCAGTCTTAGCTTACCCTGAGCAAACGTGCGCTGGGCAGTGTAGCGGGGGTCGGTCTTGCGGAGAACGGCGTGGCCGTAGCCGGGAACAACACGACCGGAGTTAAGGGTATCCCAGAGGTACTTGGTGATGGCCTCGTCGCTGAGATCATCACCGACAACCTTCTTCATCTCGGTGAGCCAGTTGAGCACCTCCTGGTTAGCCAGGCCGTGCAGGGGGCCGGCAAGACCGTTAAGACCAGCGGCCAGCGAGAGGAAGGGGGAGCTCAGCGCGCTGCCGACCAGGTGGGTGGTATGGGCGCTGACGTTGCCACCCTCGTGGTCAGTGTGGATGGTGAGGTAAAGACGGAGGAGCTCAATGAAGTCCTTGTTGTTGCCGAATCCGAGCTGGTTGGCAAAGTTGAAAGAGTAGTCCTTGTCCTTCTGGACGGGAGCGACCTTGCCGCCCTTGAAGACATTCTGGTAGATGCGGGCAGCGATGGTAGGCAGCTTGGCAATGAGGTCCATGGAATCCTCAAAGGTGTAGCCCCAGTACTCCTTCTTGTTGATACCCTTGGCATAAGCGCGGGCGAAGGACGAGGTGTGCTCCAGAGCAGTGACGGCGATCGAGAACTGAGCCATGGGGTGGAGGTCGGACGGGCAGCGGTCGATCAGCTCCTCGACGAACTTGGGAATGTCGGAGCGGGCAGCCCACTCGGCGGACAGGTCGCGGACCTGCTGCTCGGTGGGAACCTCGCCGGTGAGGAGCAGCCAGAAAAGACCCTCGGGGAGGGGTTCGTTGCCGCCGGGGGCCTTGGGCAGAAGCTCCTGGCACTCGGGAATGGTCTTGCCGCGGAAGCGAATGCCCTCCTCGGAGTCGAGGACGGAGCCCTCCCACACGAGGCACTTGATACCACGGGCACCGCCATAGACCTGGTCGAGAGTAACCTTGTCGATGACCTTGGAACCATGCTCTCTGTTTGGCGATAACTCGTCAGCGAATTGTCACGATAGCCAGATCAGCGTGGTGAACCGTACTTCCTAAGCGCCTTGATCTCCTCAATCTTCGCAGGCAGAAGCTCGGCGAAGCGCTCCTTCAATGTCTGCAGCACGATGCGAGGTCAATGGATGATGTCAGGCTACAGATCGAGAGCTGGGGCGAGCCGTACCTGGGCCTTCGAGGAATAGCATCTCGCCGCGGTGAAGGCGGAAAAAGAGGGAGCCTTGAGGGACGTCCTCAAGGCCGAAGAGCTCAGGCGCATAGCGGTAGCCATTGTTGGTATATGTGTGTGAAGGGACTGAGGGTGTTGGGATGGGAATGATGAGGTCGAAAATTTGGAAAATCTTGGGAGAGGAATGGAGCTTAAAAAAGCGCACTGCGAAATGTGCTTGGCCCGGATAACAGGGGGGTCGGGTGGTGACCGGGGTTCGGACAGGCCTCAGAAAAAAAGCTGTCTACGGCTATGCATCAATACCGAACAAGCCGCCGAATCCTAGCAACATGAATTCACGAGATGTCAGCTCCGCTGAGGTGGAACTGCTCCCATCCGTACTCAAGGGCACTTCGATGCAACGATACAGCGGTCAAGCTCTGTAGCACATCACGTCTTTTCCACTTTCACTGCCGAAGGTGCCTCCAGCTCCATCACAAGGACCTGCATTGACCTGCATTGACGTCACGACAACGTAGAAAATCGGACGGACTGATCTCTCGATCTCCAGAAGCTCCAATGCCCGCATTCGCAACCGAGCTCTAGAGTAGACACATAGGCAAATAGACCGAAGGAGTAAACAGATTCAATTGAGCTCAATTGAGCCGGCCGGCTTTTGCCTGACTTGCTTCTTAGAGCGCATGTGGGATTACGCGGAGGCATGAAGGGCTCTCGGAAGAAGCACGAGCTGATGTCCCATCCAGGCCGACTAACCCGATCAATACACAGTGCGCCCATGGTCTTAGAGGCCCACAAATGAGCCACTTGGTCACTGTTTTCAGAGAGCTTTTAGCGCTTCATCCCTTGGAGGTTCTAGGTAGAATTTGCCTCAATGAGGACAATGTCAAAGAGTATGGATGACGGCACTCAAGACCACCACCTTTCTAATCAACTTAGAGACGTGGAATGTTGTACCGGAATCTTAGCAAACAAACGTTGCGTTGTATGAGTAGGAGAACAGCACCCTGATTTCCGGGTGTGTGACAGGCTGACAGCGACAGGGTTGGGGTTAAGATTGATTTTGAAAAACCGAAAGGTGGGGCTGTCCTCGCTCTCTGCCTTGTGGCCTTGGAGAATCAGCAGATGAGTCAGGCCACAAGGCAGCAACTATTGGGCTGGAGCATAAAATCCAGTGCCTGCTCTGACTTCCCCGCCTCTTCTCTTCAACCTCCATGAACGCTGAATCTCGCATCTTTTGCCCATCACGCGACATCAAGCCAACACATTCACAGAACGCCATTCAGCAATCTCGTCATCTGCCAGTAGCCTCCGTATACTTTGTCTGCTAATCCTTGAAGGGCCTGTTCGGACGGTCCTTGCAGGTGACTCTTTGGAGAAAGAAGAAGCAAGGGTAGATTGAGGTCGTGAGCGCTGCGGAGGTGAATCAAAACCCAACGTACTCGCGAACATCCAACGTTCTGTCAGCACGGTTCTGGCCTGCCAAAGAAAAGACCCAGTCGTACAGTTGCGCATACTCGGCGAAGTTTCTCTCGCAATCGAGTCTGGTAACCCCATTGATCGCAGCCTGGGGAGTACCACAGGATTTGCGAAGTTTGAGCCGCAACTTGCGCACTTCGCTTCGTACTTCTCGTCCTCCGTGATCTGGAGCATGGCCTAGCGCCCTATCTGCCAACCTACTACCCCGCCTTCCAATTCCCACCTCTACCTTCAAACGTATCGTATTTGCATTTCGCTGGTCACCACTCGCCGAGTCGCCATGTCTTCTGCCGTAGGGGAGCTAGAAGCAGGGCTCCAGGCGCTGCTTGGCCTCAAACCACCTGGCGTGTCCGGCTCTCGCATCGCAAGCCTCACAGCGCTATGTGTCGCCAACGTTCAGGTAAGGAGCATCGTCTTGGCAGCAGGCCATTTGGAGCTGGGGACGGAGGCAGTTACTAACGGCATGTTTGCGTAGTCCGAATCCGTTCTCATCCAGAAACTCTTCACGCACTTCAAGAAAACTCCGGGCACACACAAACTGGGGGTACTCTACGTCGTAGACTCTGTAACGCGCAAATGGATGGACCAGGCCAAGGCCCAAGGACAACCCATTAGTCTTGCCGCGCAGGACGGGACACCCGCCGCGGGCGTGCATAGAGTGACCGAGTTGATGCCCATGCTGATGAACGACATCATCGCCACGGCACCCGAGGATCAAAAGGTACGCAGAAAACAAAGAAGCATTCAAGTGTTGTCTCATATGCCAGGCGCCTGTGAAGAAAGCGCTAGAGCTGCCGTCGCCGCGGCCAGGCTGCTGTTGCTGGCGGCCGCTGCGCGCTCGCCGCTCAACTGTTGATGCACTCGCACTCGCGCTCGCTGCTGCTGATCTCCCACACACGCACCCACTCGTATTGCTAGAAAATGGATAGACACTCACATGGCCGTTGACTTGTAGGAGAAGATTAAGAAGCTTATCGACATTTGGGAGAAGGGCCAGACGTTGCCCCCGTCCATGATCAACTCGTTCAAGGCAAAGCTCAGCGCTCCACGACCAAGTAGGTTTCACCCTAGCAGATGCGGCAGCGATGACTCGGGCAACCATCCTTGCCCGGTCGGACCTGACATGCTCTCACCGCCCGAATGGCTCACCTGTGCAATGCTCTAACCGTACCGCTCGCCGATAGATGAGTCCACAACACCACCCGGCAGCCCCCCTCCCAATCTAATGGCGTTTCTTGGCTCCGGGGGCAAGCCGGCACCGCCGCAGCAGCCTACCGCGATGCCCAACATTATGGAGACACTGGCCAATATCGCCCGGCAGAATGCAACCGCCGCACAGAGTAATCCCAGCCTGGTAGCCCCGGCCCCGGCCCCCGTCTCGGCTCCGTCTTATGCTTCGGCGTACAATGCCGCCGTTGGTTCTCACAGTAATGGCGCGATGCATCAGCATCAGCCCGGCCCCATGCCCATGTCGGCCCAACAGGGCATGCCGTATTTGCCAACATCGCAGCCGGGTATCCCGCCTGTAAACTTCCAGTCGCTGCCGCTGGCGTTCCAAACACAGGCCCAACCCGGCCCCGCTCCGCCGGCACAGGTACCGGGTCCTAGCGGTGGCAGTAATCAGCCCAATGTCTTTGCTGCAAACAACCCGACTGTCCAGCTCGTTGCCGCCCTTGCAGCTCAGGGTCTTCCCATTGACAAGATTGCCAGCGTAATTCAACTGATGGGACACGGTGCCGCAGTGCCGGCGGCTTCCCTGCCACAACAAGTTCCGCAGGTGTCACAGATGCCTCAACCCACCCAGACGGGCTATGCCGCGCCCCCAACAGCTGTTCCTGGCTCGGGACCAGCCCCTTGGGAGATGTCTAGGCCCGACGAGGCACGTGATAGAAACGGGTATCATGACTCCATGAGGTCACCAGGCCGTCCTCGTGGGCGGTCCCGGTCCCGGTCGCCCCGCGGCTGGGATGCGCGGGAATCGCCGAGAACTCGCAATGATCGTGGCTTTGACTACGGCCGACCGCCCTCACCCAGCCGTGGGCGCCCGGACGACAGAGATCGTGGACGCGGTGGACGGATGCCTGACTACCGCCAACGGTCGCCTCCCGCCCGTCGTGGCCCTCCTTCCCCGGAGCGCGAGCCGAGTCAGCAAAAAAAGTGGGTTGACTTCGATCCCAGTATTCCCAGTGGTTCTATCAAAGTATACAGCCGCACGCTTTTTGTTGGCGGTGTAACGTAAGTTCCTAGGAACCCGACCAGTCTTGAATGTTGCGCAGCGCTAAGATAAGACAGATGCCCCGAGAGCGAGCTACGTCAGGCTTTTGAACGCTTCGGCAAGGTGCAGACATGCATTGTCAACAAGGATAAGCGTCACGCTTTTGTCAAGATGTATTTCCGCAAGGATGCTGAAGCAGCCAAAATCGCAATGGAGGAAAACCGAATGTCAGATATCCAACTCAGGGTATGTTGCCCCCACTTCTTGCCGTAGAAGCACTTGCGCTAACCCCATTCCTGTGTAGACGAGATGGGGCGTAGGTTTCGGGCCACGGGACTGCAGTGATTACCAGAGCGGAATCAGCATCATCCCGATCCACAAACTCACCGAGGCCGACCGGAAATGGATGCTCACAGCCCCATACGGCGGCAGCGGAGGGCAAGAAATCGTCAGCGGGTTATGCGTGGAGGAACCGGACATTGAGATTGGGGCTGGTGTGTCGTCCAAGGCCATCAGCCGCCGCATGCAGACCGACAAAGGTGGCAACCACGGACCCAAGTCGTCCAGGCGGGATGATGAGCCAGTGAACGGTATTCCTGTAGCTCCTGAGCCAAGAGGAGGTTCCAGCGGTGAGGGTAGGGGCGGTGGCCGTTGGCGCCATGGACGAGAAAAGCGCAATAGCGGAGCCGGAGGTGATCACAGACGAGACGACCGCAACGAAAAGGGCGGTACTAATGATGAGCCCGTCGTGCTAGGCCTGCCTGCTGGGATTACCATGGGCCCAAATGGTATCAATTATGCGCCTAACTTTGCCTTCGGTCAATGATCGCAACCAGCGATCTGGAGAGAAAGGACTCAGTCTGGAATTTCGATACCCCAATTACGAGCGACTGTTGTGAAGGGAATCCCTCACCTCTATTCGCTGAGCCACCAAAGATGACCGGCTGTTAGTCATCGCACTGGAGGCTGCCAGGATATGATTACGCCTGTATTATACGAAAAAACTCGTTCGCCGACAATGGGTCGGTTGACATGGTACCAACATGGCATGGGAGGATGGGAAGGAAATTGATGCATACTCTGGCCAATGAGAGATGGGCGGACAGGATCAACCACATTGCCGCTGTTGCAAGCTCAATACCCATTGTAATGAAAGCAGCAGCGGCAGAGAGCAGGAGCTACGACAAGCGAGATGCCTTTACGAAGGTTGGACGGGCAGGCGGCTAAAAATGCAAAGGCCTGTGTAACTCTCAAACTGTCAGCATGAGAACTCAGCATGATCAATTCACTTGATGACATCACCTTTTCATAAATAATTGTGACAACGTGAAGCCCCAGTAATGTTTGTGTCCGCCTAGTAATTGCCTATAATTTACGAAGTCTTCGAAAAAGAGCTATCAAATGTCACGGTGCGTTAAGGTATGAAAACGGGCCGTTTAAGCTATACTTGAAGCATTATGACTATTGCATTTTGAACTGTAAGGGACCCGTGTAACTATATAAGCATGTATCGACGTCAAATTGATAAGCTTATTAAAATCATTTACAATAAATAGCCATTAAATATCTGGTTCATCATAAATATAATACTTAAGTATCTTCTAGTTTAAGGATTCATTGGCAAACGTCACGTTCATATTTTAGGAAACATTATGTATTGTTATAAGAAACTTAACATTAACCTTACACGCCATTAAACAAGTTTACTCCTCAATGTCATCTGTAGCCATTTCTTCATATGCAAAGTCATAACCCCCGACGGGCTCAAATACTGCCCCAGCAGCTTCTAGCTCGGCCTTGGTCTCTAATGACAGAGCCGTAACGTCTAGATCCAAGCTCAAGTTTTGCAAGTGCCGAGCTGCAAGAGCTTCGTAACCTCTTACTGGTCGCTGTGGCGGGAATCGGGTCCTCAGGCTCCCCGCTGGAGTTTTTATCGACTCCTGTTGCTGCGCCTCCCATTTCGCGAGCAGAGGCTCTGCTGGTTGCCTATTAAAGTGACCCTCGACACAGAAAAGGTTTGTGTCAGCGTAACAAGGTCCCTGTACCGCACCGATTGTGGGGTTCGGGTGCAACCGAAGCTGCAAGGTTTGTAGGAAGCGAGACCATGGGGAATCAGTCTCGATATGGTAGCCAGGTGGCGGCGGGGGCTCAGGGTGCCGAACGATCGGGATTGGGCGGCGGATAGTCTTGAACCCGCCTCCAGGTAATTCAAATCTCTCATAGCAGGATTTCTGAATATCCTCACCGTCAACTGATAGCAAGAAGATCTTGCCGCTTGCGTCGCCGATCAATAACTTGGTCTTATCAGGCGAGAACATGCCATTAGACACCGGCGCTGGGACCTCCATCAAGTTCCGAACCAATGGATTCCCTAGTGATCGAACGTTCCACACCTTGACGACACCGTCCGACGAGCCCGTGTAAAATCGGTCCAGTGTGGTGCCCCATCCGGTGAATCTCACACCGGTGTCTTCTCCCTCGCGGCCAGCTCCAAGCTCCTCGACGGACTTTCCGTGAGACAGAACGTGAATAGGCCGGTCGCCCTGTGCTGTATCCCAAACGTAGACATTGCCGTCAGTACAACCTGCTGTAACATAGCAAAATGTAAAACTGTTTGGCCTGCAATACATCAGCACAGAGCTACAATGGCATGGATACAACACTTTGACTTACATGATAGTCAGCTCGTTGATATCAAGGGCTGTGCAGTCAAGCGTCTTTATAGGACTGAACGCATTGGCCCCGAACTCCTTCTCGTCCGAACGGGTAAAAATTCGAATTTGTGTGCGGACACCGCTCTCCACGTCCAGACCGAGAGGGGACGTGGCCGCGATGAAGCATTCCTGACTTGGATGCCACAAAACCTCAAAAACATTCTGGGTTCTCGCCGAGGTCAACTTCCATCTGTCCCCAGTCAAACCGTCCCACAGACAAAGCTCGCCTGAGTCATGCCTGTCCTCTGGGATGTCGCTGTCATCCCCGGTACGGTTACGGGGAGAATAGCCCACCAAAAGCAGATGCTCTGAGCCGCCAGCAAGGCCCCACTGCATGGTCGCAGGGAAGTACGCCCATTTTTCTGTGGACACGGTATTCCCCTCTTCGTCGGTGACCCGAGAACAAGAATATGAGCGATAGGGGCTTGCAGAGATGTTATTCCTGTCAAGACGGTATATCCGTACAGCATCTGCGGCAACATCAGAAGCAGTTGCGACCAATCCAGATCCGTTTTTCGTTGCCTCAACGATGTTCACGATACCGTCATGAACCCACTCGCCAACCATCCGCATCGACGAGTCTGATGCTACCTCCCAGATTTTGACAGTCCGGTCATACCCAGAGGTAAAGACCAGGCCGTTAATGGCATCATAGTCCGAAGATGTGACTGAGGTGTAAAGCCAAGGGTCCTGGCTCTGCCGCATTGCTTCCGCGGCGTTGTCGCCCTTCTCAACAATTGGTCGAACAATGCGATGCTCTGGGTATGCTTGAACTCTCCCAGTTTTACAGGAGCCGAGAACCAGATTCCCCGGTTTGTTATATTGCTGATTGTGGGAGTCCGAATGCTCGGTTGTCCCGCAGATGAAGGTATTGTTCGAGGTCCATACAATCGTGTTGATATCTCCGGCACAATCCGTCCACTCGGCCCGAAGCTCGAGGTCGTCCTCACGATAGATTTTGAACTCGTTGTGAAAGTTCACCAGCCGCCTCATTGATCGATACCCACGATATCCAGAGACCTCTCGCCTAAAGAGCAATGAATGAATGCGGGTTTCCCGAGCAAACTTTCGCTGCTGACCGTTCTCATCTGTTCCCACGGTGAGAAGTGCCGGTTCTTGAGCGGCCTGACGTCGGGCGAGATCCCCGAAGAAGTTGAGAAGATCTTGCTTTTCACGTCTCGGCATCGACCCCTGGAGCCGATGGAGTATCCGCGCATGATGGGCCTTATTTTCTCGCCAAAGACGCCGGAGGTCCTTCGCCGCATTCTTGCTCGGCCCCTTTCGCACCGATCCAACGTCGTGGAGAACGTCCCTAACTATATTCCGCAGATGTTGGAGTTCATCGGATGTGAAATCAACGTGAACCACAACCGGGGTGGTGGGAATGGAGTTATCACGTTGGACAACCCTCCCGGCCCCGTTTAGAGTCAAATATCGCTCCTCTCCGGACAAATACGGGTGATGGTTAGAGAACCAGCTGGGGGCTGTCTGAGTCCGGGCAGCCTCGTCTTCACTGGCGTCCCAAGTTGAGGCACGGGGTCGAACGATCTGCGCCAACGACAGCGGCTTGTTCACAGTAGACGGCTTTGTTCTCTCCACAGAGTCCCGGCGAGGCGTGAGTTGCTGGACAGCATGCACTCGGTATGGTGGTGGCGACGAGCCATCTACCGAGGGATTTCTTTTGATATGTGGCAGAGCAGCTACTTTCCGGGCTGCTTCCGGACCAAGATCCACCTTGCCGACATCCTCCTCCTCCTCCTCATCATCGTCTATTACGATTGGCTGGGATGCTTGGCCGGCAGTGGTGTAATTCCGTAATGCAGAATTGCCATTCGGCAGGCGGCCAGGAATGGCGGGTATCGGTATGGGAGACGTAGACACACGAGGTGTTGGAGGGGCAGCTGGCTGTTTGCGACCGACCGCGTACGAGAGCGGAGGGAAGCCAGGAAGACGAGGTGGAGGGATGGGTGTCTGCTTGACAGACGGCAGTTGGTATTCCTGAGCAACGACGCGTTAGTATCGGTCTCACAATGCCCCCAACTCTGCCACGTACGGGCCGTTTGGCAAATGCCCGCGCCTCCTGAAAGGCAAGTTGTGACAAGTGTAGCTCAAACGCTGGGGTTATGCGGCCATTGCCACGTTTATATTCTTTCCCAAAGCCAGTCGTCGGGCCAGTCAAGATCTCGACAACCTGAGGCGGTGGGCGTGAGGACATGGAACGTGGAGGAGCGGAAAGTCGGCAAACGAAGGGGAGCGCAGGCGGGACTTACTTTTTTCGCGATCGCGTTGGTATTGACCCTGTAAGTCGGGAGCTGCGCAATGGCATGGTCGACGTGAGGGAATACTTGGTCCTTTAAGCAGTCGACAAAGACCTTATCATGAGCCCAGCGCGGGGAAGTGGGTGCTGTTTGTTGCGACGGGCCGGGAGAGTCGAGACGTCGTCTCTTTGATGGCAGCTCTGAGGCCGGTGCCCCGGCCGCGCTGCTAACAGCAGCACCATTGCTGGGGCCCGCCCTGTAGGGATGGGTCAGTACTGGAATGTAATGCAAACGCAAGACAGTGGAGGGAGGTGAGGTTGTGGCCGTTGTCGAGGGCATGGGATGGAGCAATGAAGGCAGCGCGTGCTGAAGCGTCACAAACGGCACTGCGACTGGTAAACCTGCGTAAATGCGAAAACAAATAGAAATCAACGCGTTAAAGCATTAAAACATACCTCGCGTCCATCGTGCAGTCAGCTCGTGGAATGTTGTTAAAAGGTGAGTTGCTGGTAGTTGGTTGTAGTTATTAAAAATAGCAACAATCTATTAAAATTATTAATGTGAAGTTCTTGTTAAAAGCAGAGGACCCACTTGTCTACACTAACAATTTTAATAAAAAATATTATTAATTAAGATCTATTTCATCATAATATTTTATATATATTAGATTTTATTTTTAATATATAGTAATTTATATTTAGCTACTTTAAGCACTAGCATTAGTAATTATAGATTTATTATCAACTAATCAAATAATTTATTATATAATTATTTAATAGCTAAGAATCTCTATTTATAGGTTTGCCATTTCGTTTCCTGTCCATTTGCTCTTCTTAAAATTTATACAGTTGCTATTTTACTACTTTAACTCGTTATAAAGGTAGAACGAAGGCAGGAATACGCTTGTTGTCATTTCCCAATTCCTGTCTCACCTACGTTGACGCATTTTAAGATATACTTCCATATATATTTATATTTTCCTCAAATGTATGTAGATGCGCTTAAACTATACTGTAAACATCTAAGAGTTCCCATTTTACATCTTGACTGTCCTGAGTGGTAACCATCTTGAAGGTTATGACATTAAAGTTTCATCTCTCCTTAATGCCTCGATGGTGATTAAACCACCACAATGACATTTGGCCATAATAACATCCTAGCGCGCTACGGATTAGATTGCCTCTAAACATTTTTCTCTGCTACGCGCCGAGTTCGCCGTGGCAAAAACAGAGAGCGTGGCCTCACTGCAGCGCCGAGTTGCCCCCGGCTGGATGCAGAGCTCGGGCCATATCGCGGGCGCATCGCGATGTCACGAGAAGGTCCACCACTCATCTGGCTGCGTCCCCATTTCGAGATCGGATTGTGGGCAAGTTAAACAGCCATTTCACTTGTGTTCACAACTTGACCGGTCCCAAATCATGCATCCTGCTAAGTATTATAGTTTTACATGATACTAATACTGTTAAATTTATTTCCCTGGCTACAATCAAGAATGCTATGTTTTCAAACAGAAAATAAAAGGAAAACGGCCAAAGCCTGGCACGGTGATTCTACAACTTTGGCTTGCTCGACGCCTCAGCCGCCAGCTCCTCGTACATGCGGTCGATCTCTTTCCTGAATGCCTTCGCCGTCTGAGGGCGCTTGAGCTTGAGTCTGTAATCGAGTCAGCATGACAATCCCGGGCAAGACTTTTCTTGACAAAATAAAAGGGGAGAAGTAAACTAACGTAGGTGTCAGAAGCTCATTCTCAATGGTAAAAGGATCGATGTCCAAGTAGCAGTTTCGGACCATCTCAAACTTGTTGAACTTATGGCTCTTGCCGATCTTGTCCAGCAGCTTGAGGAATGCGCCCTTGACACGCGGGTCGTTGGCCGCAGCCTTGAGAGCGGAGCGGTCATCCTCGGCGACAGGCTTCTTGAGGATCCGGCTTGCGTATGGCGCAAAAGCGACAGGGTCGATGCCGAAGACAGCGACAAGGCTGGCCTCCTTGGGATCGCCGTGTACAAACGCGGTTGCGACCACGTTCGTGCTGCCCATATACACGTTCTCGATACGCTCAGGCGAAATGTACTCGCCCTGGGCCAGCTTCAACACGTTCTTCTTGCGGTCGACGATCTTGAAGCGACCCAGGTTGTCCACCTCGACAATATCGCCCGTGTGGAACCACCCGTCTGCCTCGATCGTCTTGGCCGTCTCCTCGGGGTTCTTGAAGTATTCCTTAAAGATGATAGGCCCGCGCATCAGAAGCTCACCACGGGGATACGGCTTGTCTTCAACGGTATAGTCAAATTCGGGGACAGACTCGATGCACAACTCAACAGACGGGCATGGCCCGCCGATATTACCCGTCGTGAAGTCGCCCCTGACCTGCACTGTTCCAACGGCATAAGTCTCAGTCATACCAAACCCCTGCAAAAAATCGTTGCCGAAGGCGGCACGAAGGAAATTGTGGACGTCGGGGTCCAGCTGAGCGCTACCGCTGACCATGGTTCGGGCCCGATCCAGTCCGACTCCCTTCAGGACCTTGGGCGTCCAGATCCTGTCAAAAAGGAGATGTGTGTTGTATGCCTTGCCTGTGGGCAATTGCATGTTGGCCTTCTTGGTATCAATCACGCGCCGTGAGAGTGCTCCCTTGAAGCCGTCGGCCTGAATGGTGGCAGTCTGAATTGCCGAGTTAAAGCGGTTGTAGAGACGGGGCACCGAGTAGAGTCCGTTCGGCCGCAGAATTTTCATATCCTCAACCAGTCCTGCGATGTCGCCATGGAAATAGCCGATGCGAGCGCCAGATGCGAGCGTTGTCTGGTCAGCCATGCGGCCGTAGATATGCGCTAGCGGAAGGTAAGAGATGTGCGTGTCGGTGGGCCTAACGCTGTCGCTTGAGCGAGCGGCAGTGATACCGGCGACGGCGTTGGCATGGGTGATAACGACGCCCTTCGGGTCGCCGGTGGTACCCGAGGTATAGTTGATGGTGACAATATCATCGCGCTTCGGGGCGCGCATCGGGCGGCCGGACTGAGCGCCAATGGCCTCCACGTCTCCCATAGAAAAGATTTGGACTCCCAGATCAGCAGCGGCGGCGTTGAGGAGAGCTAGCTTGGACGTCCCCGCCGGCTCACCCAAATCCAAGGGATCCAAAGAGATGATAAGCTTCAGCGTGGGGACCCGCGGAGCCAGCTTCAGCAGGGTGGGGATGTGGTTCACAGAGCAGACCACCGAGGTGATTGCGCCGTGGTTCAGGATGTACTCGGACGTCTCGGGGCCAAGGGTCTCGTAGAGGGAGACGGGCCATAGAGACTGGGAAACGAGCGCAAGCTCTGCGAGCACCGTCAGCGTCGCGCGCTCAGCCTCGAGCGTAGGGGGGGCAATTAGGGACTAACCAGTAATCTGCCACTCGGCGCGGTTCTGCGACCACAGGCCGACACCGTACTTGTCGTCTGTCACACCAACCCGCTTGTGAAGCTCAACAATACCAGCACCCAGGTTCTTCCTGCGCTGCGCAACCTCGCCGTACGTGATCCATGTGTACTTGGGCTCGAATGTCTGCGAGGCGGCGTTCCAAGCCCTCCATCCCAAGCACGGGCTGCTGGCGTTGTTCACAGCCGAAGCCTCAAACAGATCGTGGAGAGTCTGGTGAGTCGGGTCGAACGTCTCGAGCAAAGGGCCGTTTTGGAAGCGCCAGTGGCGGTAGACGGCCGTGCGGTTCGGGCGCTCGGTGCTGGGGATCGGCAGGGCGTACGGCGACCCAGGCGGAGGCGGCTGGGCGATGGTCCGAATGTAGGCCTCCGTCTCTCGCTTTGTCGGGCTCATGGCTGGATGCGGGCGGCGATTAGAAAACTTCGTGACGGATATCCTGCGCAACTGGACCAATGCTCACTTGCGAGGTGATCTGTCCCACAGTCTGATTACGAGTCTGAGTGTTGGGTGTTGAGCTTGTACTGGGCGGCGCTGACGTGGGTGGTGGGTTAGCACAAGGGCCCGGAGACGACAATAAGGTGCTAGCGGGTGGGCAGAAACGTGATCGAGAGAGAGTGTTTTGCAGAAACGAGGGTCCTGCGCCAAAAGCTTCACCGTGGAGGTTTTGAGAGAAGATCAGAGGGTTTTCCCATTTTCGAGCAGGGTCGGCGAGTCGACTCGGTAGCATGTGTTCATCCCCCCGGTGGCCGAATGCGACCAGGAACGGAGCTAGCCATGCTGGACACCCCTGCCTCGCATCTCAAAATCCGGGCTCAAAGCTCACCTCGGCTCTCTCCGCAATGGCTCGTCATCCGGCTTACGGCTTACACGACCGTTGCCCGGCATTTCGCCCACAGAGTAATATCATTGCTGCTGCCTCGATTACCCATTGAGGACATATTACCTTTGCAACGCATCATCGCAGATGGCAAACGGCCTCCGCACCCAGGTGCCGAGCCGCCAATGCATACTGAGTGGCAAGCCCTGGGGGAGTCGTTGCTCTCTAGCCTCGGTTCAGAACTCGAACTGGCACGCAGAAAGTGGGCCACGGGTGGCCGCAAGCCGTTCTGAGCCGTCCACCGGCCTCGTTTGCTAATCCAATCGTCTTGACGGGCACAGGACCGTCTTGGAAATTCCTCCATCGCCAAGGGACGGGGCTTTCCCAATGCCATCTAACGCTGTCACATGCACATGCATGTCACCAGCGACTCAGCTTTCTGGGGTGAGTTATCGCTTCCCCAAGAAATGCAAGCTGAGCGCGGGGTTGACGGAATGTGTGGGGTACATCTGAGGGCTCTCTAATTTCGACCAGAGACGGGAGAGGACAGGCCAAATTTCTTTAAACAAAGCGGCCAAAACCGTCTTGCTTTATTGGCGACCAGACAGCTGGGCCAGCTATGATCGGGCCTTGTCATTGGCGATCAAGTCGAGACGGATACCATGCTGCACGTCGTCTCCTACGAATATCTACATGCCCGGATACTAGTCAAGCTTGCGAAGATTCAGTTTGAGTTAGGGGTGTAGGAAACCGATGCTTATTCCTAGCGACCTCGCCCCTTCCAAGCAGGATGTTCTGAGCGAGCTGGAACTACCATGTCGAATCGAGGAGGGCAAGGCGAAATGCATTCTTGGCCACACCCGGGCCCCAACCTGAATCATGGAAGCCAGTTTGAATCGGTGCCTCGGACCGGTTGTCGGCCTCGGCTGGAATAGCCCACACCTGGTGTCGCTCGCGAATTTGTGCCTCAATCTATCCCCAGCCTACCCTCCAGATTCGCGGCCCGAAGCACAGACCACCCAGCAGCAGGGATAGGGTGTTGGGCCCCTTCGATGGCCCCTGGCCAGGTGCCGACATGACTCCACCAACAAGTCTCAACACTGTTCCAAACGCCAAGGGGTTCGAGAAGGTCGACGTTTTATCCAACGTAGAATCAGGTTACACGCCGGGATTTCTGACTTCAGAAATAGGATGGACACATTCGTTTTTTACACGAAAAGAGTGCCCGCAACTCCGATACTTATTTCTCACGGTGCCGTGTCGCCCATGCTTCGACGAATCCTAGGTCCATGAGCCCTCGGCCAGAAACCTACCAGGCTATTCGACGCACCCCACACGCATTCGGGAGTCCGAACCCTCAAGGAACCAATGCAAAGAGAAAAGCAAAGATGCCTTCAGGCGATTCCTTTTCTTAAGCTAGATTTTCCATGGAGATGCCAAAACTCTTGGCGTTTGTTTTGACACCTGAGTTCCCAGAGATCGCAGGCCTCGTGGCGTGAAACCTCACATGGTGGGCAGTGTGTTTAATCGATACAAATCGCAGACGCAGAGTGGGGTTGCAATCCAGCCGGTAAGCCCTTTCCGTGGCATTGACTTGAGGTACAGCTAGCTTCTCGCCGCCGAAAGAGCACCTCCAAATTGGATCGGCTTTCTTCGTCATGCATGGAGATCCGCACGTTTCAGAACGGCATCGCTGTGACACGCCCTGCCCACCTCTCCCGACTTCACAGAGCGCATCTCCCTCCTGGACGGGCAAATCAGAGTGGCCAATCGTCGCATGATGGATTTTCCCTTGGATTGTTTCTGTTCCCATTTTACCCAGGCGCTCGCCTTCAGAGAACCCCTTTCATTGCATGGGTCGCCCACTCATAGTTCACGCTGTCTTGCCTCATCTCTATTTTCTTCTCATCATCTTCCATTCAGTCCTTCTCTCTCAAGCGCACTAGCTGCAGCTCATATTCAGATCTGTATCTTTTAATATCTTTACTCCGTGATTAAGTGCCCGCCTCTTCATCAACTTGCCAAGCATCTTCAACCACGCGATAGCAGCTACAGTGAACATGGCATCCCTAGGCTTCCTAAAACAGATCAGAGTCCCACGGGAGCTCCTGAGGGCTGTTCAGGCTTTCTTCTCCGTGCTGGTTTTGGCACTCTCTGGCTATGGTACGGCTTCCCAAACCGCACTCGGCTTCTGTTCAGGTGGAACATTCCGCCAGGGATGGAGTATGGAAATGAGGCAGCATGATGGCTGACAACAAACACAGTGGCCAACTGGTATAACACTGACACGTTGACATCGTCACCCACCCAGGTCAACATCATGATCTTCTCCGGCATTTTGTCGATAATCTCCCTCATCCTGCTCGAGGTTGTGCCGAGAGTCTTCCCACGGTGTAAGTCCTCGCCAACCCTCCTCACTGGAGCACGGAACTGATCGTTTGCTATCTATAGTTGCCCACCCGTGGGAGTTCCTCGTCCTTGAGTTCACCAATGTCATCTTCTGGGTCGGCAGCAGCTTGTCTCTCACTGTATTCCTCAGCAAACTGCTTTTCTGCCGCGGCAGCGTGTGTGCTGCGGCGCAGGCCGACGCGGCCTTTGCCTTCGTGCTCATGGGCCTTTGGCTGAGCACCTTCATCCCACTCGCCATGGACGTCTTTAAGTCGGGGTTCCGGAAGCCGGGGCCCAAGATGTCAGGCGGCGCCGGCACAAAGGACGGAATGAAGGAGGTCGCATAAGGCTGGAAAGCTATATGTCCTCCGTCGACAGACTGGGATCGCCACGAGGGCACGGCCGACATTCAACCGCTTTTCGAACGCCATACCACCCATCGGTTGAGTTGGTACAAAAGAAAGTGAATGCGGCTTGGGACCGCCGCACTGACAGCCTGTCGGGATAGCCGTCGGGCAGTTCGGTCCATGTTCACGCAGAAAGGGCCGGCAATGCTGCCCTGAGAGGAGGAGGAGGCGAGGCTGGTAATGGGCGGTGAATACCGCTAGTAGCACCTACCTAGTCCAGAAGATCAGCTGGACTGTGTCTTGTCTCGGGTTTGAGGGTATTGGTTTATTTGGGATATATTTTAGTTGCGGGCTATGTCGGACTTGGCATATTGGCGAGTGTATATGAGTGCTTCTTTTTTTGGTATACATATGGGAGTTCCAGCCATATACAAGTACAGAGACTAAGGCAATGTGTACATGTCACTCTTTTGTGCTGTAACTGGCTGCTTGTTGGTCTGATTGAGGCGAACTTCCCGAGGCAGCTGCTCTGGTCCCGGGAGATGGCTGAGGTGGCTGGCTACTTGTTGATCTAGGATGCAGGAGCGCGCTTGTTGGCGCACATAGAGATGAGAGATTTTCCTGGAATTAGCTCATGTTAAGCGATAGTCGTTAGGTGAGTAAATATTACATAAGTTAAGGTATGGTCGTTGTGCAGTTTAAGCTGGTCTCGTTGATCGTATGGTGTGGTTGAGTGGTGGTGTGGGGTAAGCGAGATCGGCATGGGGGTTCGTTACTTTACCGATGGAGGTTGGGGGGGGGGGCGGGTTTGAGGGGTCCATTTCGATCACAGCAGGCGGTTCCTTGGAGCCTCGCTGCGGCCTGACTTACACGCCAGCTCTTCTGATGTCAGGTCGATGCGTGTTACAGTCCAAGCGAAGCCGCTCGGGGCCCATGGCTGCTGTTGTCCAAGAAGGCCTCGTCAGTACACGAATGCACCGCCTCTCGGCTTTCATCGAGTATGTTGTGCAACATAGGGCCTCCAATGAAACGGTGCCAGGCCTCAAAAAGGGGAGTGCCGCGTCGCACTGGTATTGTCTTTCGAGAAGCAACCATATATGCACAATAAGCTGCCGCATCGTGGCGGCGGCCTGGTGTTACACAGAAGTCCCTGAGCTTCGGAACTTTGGGCACACTATCCATGATGGCGGTGCCCGGCTCAATCGGCGAACCTGGGGCTTCGCGTCGTCTCTTTGGCTCCGATATCCGGCAAGCGTTTCCGGCCGGCCATACAGAAGTGCCCGGCCAGTCGGGGACCTTGCACTTCCGACATTGGCCATCTGTGGTCCGATGCCTTGCAGCCAGCCCAGCTGCGCGATTGACGAATCGCAACGGCCGGCCTAGGGCTGGGGAGAAGTTCCCGACGAAACTGCATTGATCTCCCGAATAAATAGAAAGCGGGACTTCGATGCCTTTTCGAGAATTCAGCCTCGAAAGCCATGCAAATTCCAGACGGGAAAAAGGAACCCTTTGCGAGCCGACCGATGTGGAGGTACCGAATTGTCGATAGATGGCAACCCAGGTACATACTACCTACCTACCGACCTTCCGTCTGGTGCCCCGCGCCATCGATGGCGTGCTTGGAGCTTCACCCCACTCCCTTTCCCAAAGCAGCGCATCTAGACGCGGTGGGCGAGGGCTGCGCCAGCGAAACAACTTCCCGTAATGGAAATTCGCAATCCAAGCGCCTGGTTGCCTGTTCGGACAAGCTGCGTGACGATCCGCTAGACATATAATGGGGTGCGGGTGGCCGTCGTGGGACGAGACAGGACGACTTCTCCCATTCTCATCTCATCCCAACTCCAACAACCCCTCACCTAACCCCTCCACCCACCTCTTTGTCTGCCTCGCTCGATAGCTTCCAAGCTCTCGATCCCAGCTTCCTGCTCTCCTAGGCACCTGGATTGACCGCACACGACCTCAGCTTGTCTGAAATCGCAGCCATGTCGGACCTCAGCAAGAACTTCGAGACCCTTCAGCTCCATGCGGGGTAGGTTACCTGCCACAGAGAGAGGGATTGTGTAGAGTTGCTCGACTAACATCCGACTGAACCTCACAGCCAGGAGCCAGACCCGACCACCAATTCGCGGGCAGTTCCCATCTACGCCACAACGGTAAGACACCTGATATACCCAGGCTTGAAAACGACGACAGGCTGACTCGCGACACAACAGAGCTTCGTATTCAACGACTCTGCCCATGGCGCCCGTCTGTTCGGACTCAAGGAGTTTGGCAACATTTACTCCCGTATCATGAAGTAAGAGCCATCCGAGCTCGCGAGGCTTGGACCAGTGAGCTAACTGTCTTGTGACAGCCCTACAGTCGATGTATTCGAGAAGCGGATCGCAGCTCTGGAAGGGGGTGTTGCTGCTCTCGCCACATCTTCCGGCCAGGCTGCCCAGTTTCTTACCATTGCCGCTTTGGCAAGTGCTGGCGACAACATCGTCTCAACTACCAACCTGTACGGCGGCACATACAACCAATTCAAGGTCTTGTTCCCGCGCCTTGGCATTACCACCAAGTTCGTCAAGGGCGACAAGCCTGAGGACTTGGCTGCCGCCATCGACGACAAGACAAAGGCTGTGTACATTGAGAGCATCGGCAACCCCCGCTACAATATCCCCGACTTCGAGGGCATCGTTGCTGCAGCACACGCGAAGGGTGTTCCTGTGGTGGTATGTGCACCCCCTGAGCCATCGAGTCCCCAGAACTAACCGAATCTTTCCAGGTCGATAACACCTTTGGCGCTGGCGGTTACTTCATCCGGCCCTTCGACTACGGTGCGGATATCATCGTCCACTCGGCGACTAAGTGGATCGGAGGCCACGGCACTACCATCGGCGGTGTTATCGTCGACAGCGGCAGGTTCGACTGGGGAAAGAACGGTAAGCGATTCCCTCAGTTTGTCGAGCCCTCGGAAGGCTACCACGGCCTCAAGTTCTGGGAGACGTTCGGTGCAATCAGCTTCATCATCCGGGCGCGCGTAGAGCTCCTCCGCGACATTGGTGCCAGCTTGAACCCATTCGCCGCCCAGCAGCTCATCATCGGTATTGAGACGCTATCCCTCCGCGCGGAGCGCCACGCACAGAACGCCCTTGCGCTGGCCAAGTGGCTTGAGGCCAGCCCCTACGTATCGTGGGTGTCATACCCCGGTCTAGAGAGTCACGCATCGCATGAGACGGCCAAGAAGTACCTGAAGCGCGGGTTTGGTGGTGTTCTGAGCTTCGGCGTCAAGGGCGGCGGCGCTGCCGGCAGCCAGATCGTCGACGGCTTCAAGCTCATCTCCAACCTGGCCAATGTTGGCGACTCCAAGACGCTGGCTATCCACCCGTGGACCACCACTCACGAGCAGCTTTCTGATGAGGAGAAGGCCGACTCAGGTGTCACTGAGGATCTTATCCGTATCTCGGTCGGAACTGAACACATCGATGACATCATTGGTGACTTTGAGCAGTCTTTCAAGGCTGCGGCGGCCGCTTCCGTCGAGGGAGAGGCCAAGCCGTCCGAGGAGCCCAAGACAGAGGAGGCCCCTGTTGTGGTCTGAATGTCTTGAGTGCGTAAAAGGAGCTGGGAGAAACTAGCGATTGTAATTTTCGTTCGGATATTTGTCATTTCCGTCCATAGTCGAGAGATACCTTTGATGATTTCAATTCCAATATTATGAAATAAACAACCTTGTAATGTCAAGAGCTTTGCAGTGATGGGTTGAGAGGCCGCCCCGCGGTTGACGAGATTCTGTCTTCATCCTTGGTAACCGGGCAGTTCGTCAAGGGTCGTTGGCCGCTGACCAAACCCTGAACCCCAACCAGCCAAAACCCGTTACGGGACCCGCCGCAGCTGGTCGCCCAATAAAACATCCCTGCCAAAACCGCCCAAGCCGCATTCCGTCACTGGACGACACAGAACCTCTTCCACTCGACGGGATTAGTTGTCGAGCCTCACCACGACACCCATCACCGCCACCACCGCAACGATGCACCTCCTCACCACCCTCCTCCTGCTCCTCAGCACCGCTGCCGCAGGCCCAACCCAAAAGCTAACAACCTCCCTTACCCTCCGCATCCCCGTAACCCAGGGCCTCCCGAACCCGAACGTCCTCCCGCCCTCGACGCACGCAACCCTCTCCACGCTGGGCGCATCCCGCTCCGCGCCGCTCTCAACGTATAACACCTTTTTGTTCAACAACATCACGGCCGGATCGTACCTCCTCGACGTATTCTGCGCGACGCACGCGTTCGCGCCGCTGCGCGTGGATGTCATTGTTAGCGCGCAGGAAGGGCAGGACCTGCTTGTGCGCGCGTGGGAGACGTACCGCGGGAACGACTGGGACAACAAGGGCGAGGCGCTAGCGATTGGGGAGGGGAACCTGTTTGAGGTGCGGTTGCTGGGGAGCAAGGGGTATTTCATGGAAAGGAGTAAATGTGAGTTTTTGTTCTGGGGGATCGGTCAGGGGACATGGGCTAACGAGGGGGTAGTCAACGCTTTTGCGATCCTCAAGAATCCGATGATTCTGCTTGGTGGAGTCAGCATGCTCATCTTCCTTGGACTGCCGTATCTGGTTGATAACAGTGAGTTTCCGGTATTACTGGTGCCATACACCCCCTGAGAGGATTGTGGTGCTGACGCAATACTAGTGGATCCCGAGATGCGCGCCGAGTGGGAAGAGCGGCAGAAGAGCAACCCGATGAACGGGATTATGGGAGCCGCGACCGGAAAACCTGGTGCTACCACCGGGTTCGACATGGCTGCGTTCCTGGCTGGATCGGCAAAGAAGGAAGACTCGCCACCGGAGGTTGCGGCATTGGGACCAAGCAAGGGGTCAGGGGGTGGTGAAGGGAAGAGGAAGAAGAGGTAATGTGGTAAGTTTGTATTGAAGCGTTGGGCAAGGGCATAACTGCATAGAATGGTCTGAGAACACTGCTGTTTTGCGTGTTGTGTCATAGATATTTAAGGGTTTGGCTGAGATGTCTTGCTAGGAAGCTACTAGGTAGTACGATTGTTCATATCCGCTACCTAGGAGGATGTTCCCGCGCATCTATTGTCGCAGACTAGCCTCATAGAGTAGCCCTTGCTGTGCTGGTTGTTCCACGAAAAGAATACCCAGGTGGAGGGTTCAATTCATGACAGCATGACAGCATGACAGCCGGCTCCATAGAGGGATTGTTATGTGCGAAATCTCATCGCCCTTCCCAGTCTTTCGTTTATACACTCTGTTATGGTGTTGCAGTTTCGCGTCGGCTCATGCAGACCAACTCCAAGGGGCCTCCCGTCATGCCAGAAACACCTCCTTCAGGTCGCGACAGAGGGAAACTCTTCATGAAATCAAATTGGAATACAGAGCGAAGACCTCGTAGGTCTTATCTTGACAGGAATCAAAGTAGGTAACAACAAACTGTTGCGTTGCTAAGAGGGAGCGTGAACACCGATCCGGGACGCCGAAGCATTATCACCCTTCGCATCCTTAGAAATCGCCACCAAAGTCACCACCACCGTCGTCCATCTGGCCGGCATCTGTACACAAAGGTTAGCGCGCTGCTGAGGCTACCCAGTCCTCGAACTCATCGGCTTACCGAAGCCTTCTTGGTATTGTTCCTGATCGTTATCATGGATCGCGTCTGCAACGAGTGCGCCGCCTAGCAGGCCAGCTCCTACACCAAGCGCCGCTCCGCCAGCCATCATCCCCATCCCGGGACCGCTCTTCTGTGGTCGGCCACCACCGTGGCCACCAAATCCACCAAACCCACCGCCGCCATGCTGCTGCGGGTAGCCTCCATAACCTTGCTGCTGCGGGTAGCCTCCGTAGCCTTGCTGTGGAGGGTAATACCCTTGTTGTCCACCATATCCTCCTTGGGGAGCGGGAGAGCCATAGCCGCCATAACCAGGTTGCTGGCCGTAGCCGGGCTGTTGACCGTAGCCTTGCTGTTGGCCGTAAGGGGCAGGTGAACCATACCCTCCGTGCTGGCCCCCATGGCTACCGCTGCCCATCAGTCCGCTAAGCCCACCAAGTCCACTGCCTCCGTGCCCGCCGCTGCCCGCCTTTTTCCCGCCGAAGAGCTTGCCAAGCAATCCCTTCCCCTTATCAGCAAGATCATTAGACCGCGGCGGAAGTTGGTTCGGGAAAGGCTGGCCACCTTGTGGCGGGGGGGTATTAGCGTAGGCCGCCGCCGCGCCAGCGGGAGGAACGCCGCCATAGGGGGAGGCTCTTGACCTAGCGTCCTCCTCGGCCTGAAGTTGGCGGGCGAGTTTCGCGTCCTCGTCCTCGGTATTCGATGGGCCGGCTCCTGTGGCAGCCGCAGAGCCGTAAGTCTTGTCGTCGTAGGGGTTCACCTTCGCATCGGTTGGCACGGTTCCGCCACCTGGTGTGTAGCTTGGGGGCGGACCCTGCGGGGCTTCGTCGCCAGGCGGTCGCGCCGGCTCAGTGGGCTTATCCCATTGTGATTGCTTCGTATATGTATTGACGTAGAACCTATTGCGCTGGTCAGCCCTAATGTGTCGCTCCCTTGCGGGGTGCGCATCCCGAACGAGGGTCAAAGGCGATGAGCAAAGTGGCGCATCAGCGCATCATCGCGCATCGCGGGGCAGGGCTTGGCGCATTCACTTACCATTCCTTGTACTGATCATTCCACCGTGCAACCCATCCCTCAGGAACCTTCGGCGGGGGAGGCCCTTGGGGCGCATTGAAATCGGCCATGTTGTTGTTTCGGCGAGTAAATAACGCTGGTTGCAATTATACTTTCTAAGTAGTTATGTGAACGGAGGGTCCTGCAATGGCTTTCGCTGGATGGCGGGGTCGCTGACTGTGTTGGAAGGTAGTGTAGGAGGGGGATTTATCAGAGATGTTGAAAGCGCTCTTTGGTCTGTGAGAGATGGGTTTCGGGTTGGGAGGGGTTGAGTCGGGTAAACATGCTCCTGAATCGTGGAACACTTATTATATCGACGCACCTTTTGAAAGAGAACCTCGGTTGGAGACCTCCGAAGAGTTTAAGGATCAGGTGTGCGCGATGTCGCTAAGGCCGGGAGTATGTTCTCGAAGAGAGACGAGAGCTTCAGGTCGTCGTGGGGGGCGAGGGCAGCAGATGGCCTACGCAACGAAGAGTGCACAGCCTCCTTCTGGCAACCTTGGCCTTGCGGATCCGGAAAGGACCAGATGATGCCACGAGCTAGCGAGCTCGATGGCTAATGGAGTACAGCGAGCGGAAGGGAGACCTTCCTGCACTTGTGGCTCGAACTGCCCGCCCACAGCATTGATTTAGCTGGCCCGTTTGCCAGCTGATATTTGGGAATGGAAGGCGGGAGTCTTGCACGCCACCAGGCTATTCCCGTCGCTTCCCGCGTCACACCTGTGGAATTGATGCGAACAAACCAACACTCACGTTCTCTACTGACTTACTAACTGTAAGTAGAGTACCAGTACTACGTACCTACCTGGTCTCTGCCACCGACGGCGTGCGTGGCTGAAGAGGCTGTGCACTTTCGCCTGCGTTACCTTCAGTGTTCTCTTGTAGTCACCTGGCTCTTTTGGTTGCTGCCATGTTGATTGGCAGAGTATGCAGCTGTTTGCTACCTTCCAGGCCCTGATCATGATGTTTGGCTGGTGCGGTTAGTAGTACGGCTAGATGCAGGACGAAACATGGAGCTTCGACAACGCTGTTTTTCTTGTCAAACTCCAATACGGCCTGTTGGGAACACCGTTTTTCCGAGGCCGGGCTCTTCTCACTTCGCAGAATATATGTCGACCCAGCCTGCCGTACTCACCAGACTCTCGGCATCCCCTTGTATAACATATGAAATACACCACGCTCAGGAGAATTCCCTCTAAAATGCATTCTACTTTGTTATGTACCCAACCCAGTGACCGGGCGCCGGCGTACCACGGTGTCTTCTGTCTACCATCAGTGACAACTCCGGGAGCCTATGCATGACTATCAACTCTAACCAGGTCCAGGTCAAATGCTGTTGGCAACCCCCCATCTGCTCCATCGATTCTGAATCAAGTTTGCGCCATAAATACAGCGAACGCCTACGCTTGAGAACGACCTAATACCGTTCGTTCGCATCTCTCTCAGCCCTCCGATCACCAAATAGGTGCGCGGCTTCCATACAATACCCGCCATTCCCGTTCTTCATACGCTGTTCGCTGCCGTAGCAAATAACAACGGCATCCACAATACCGCTTAGAATGCCCTCCATGGCCCCCAGGATTCCCCAGCCGATGAAGCTTGCCACTATGCCAACAACATACGCGTATGCGCTGCCCCGAATCCCCACACCGCCTTCTGGACGTTCCAGTTGCCGCGCAGTCATGACCCAGCCGGCAAAGCCCAAGGCTGTAGCCATGATAAATCGTGTCGCATGAAGAATCAGCTTGGCCAGCCGATACGGGAGCAGAGGAGAGTATTGGTTGTGGCTAGATGGCAGTGCCGCAGGCGTTAGCGTTGTTGTTGGCCTCTGGGGGGCAAGGAAATTCATCTGTGTGAGACCCCTAGCCGACATGGCAAGAGTCTGCGAGTGAATGGCGGCATAGGTTAGAGTCAATGGATTTGTCAAGGCCGCGATAGGCGTAGGAATAAACGAGTATGCGAACATGCTGATGATGTTCGCTGCTCGCTGGGGCAAAATGAGGAGCGGTAGCCTGATGCCCAGCGCGAGGAGGGTTGACAAACTGATCGACCCGAAGATGGTTGTGGCCGAGTGGTGGAGGGCAGCCCAGACAATATCTCTCGAGGATGGCGACGGAACCGCATTGCGGTGGAAATACCACTGTGATACCGTTGCCGCGGTCGTTCCGCGCTGAACTCCGGAGATGATGGAAATAGTCCAGATGTACATCAGCACAAAGTACGCTCCCAACCACCAGCTGGACGCGCTGATGATGAACTTCGAGAGCCTGCTTGAGAAACTACCGCCCAAGAACACCCTTGTGAACATGAGTAACCATGCCCACGTCCACAGAACGATCACAGCGAGGCACCCCAGTCCGACAAGTATGAGCGCCGAGTTTGCTGTTAGAATCCGGCTCGAAAACTCCAGAATATCGATGGCTGACTTCAAGGCGGAACGACCCTTGTAAACGAGGTATACCCAGATAACCGCAGAGACGGCAGGGATAGCCGCCGCCCATCTCATAACCACATCCTGAAACCGTGTGCTACCGGTTCCGGAATGGTAGCTGGAAATAAAGGGGTAGAGGGAGAAGGATATGAGAATGACGGGGACGGCCATTATGACCAAGACGACCAGAGGCTTCACAAAGGACCGCAAGGCTGCTAGCCATACCATGGAGACTATAATTGACACCAAAGTATCGACCGCCAACATATGAAAGGAGGCCCTGAGAGCCGTGTATATCGTGTCCCCTTTTGGCGCGTCTCCGTTCGTGTGCAGAAAGACAAGAACAAAGGTGGAGAGCAAAGAAGCCTGTGCAATGAGGTATATCCAAGCAAAAAAGGCGTCGTGTTTGAACATCTCGTCAGCGGGCGAGGCTACTTCTGGAGTTGCGTTCAGGTTTGTGTCGACCGAGCTTGGAAGCGGCAGGCCGAGCTCAGAGCCCTGGTAGGTGTCATCTCTTATCGGGTATCGTGGTGCTGCAGCTGACGACTTGAATTTCTGGAAAGCAGGAGGCGTGCTGTCCACAGGCGTTTCCATTGTCAAGTCGGCGGGCGGTTCGCTGTCTGCGATGGTCGACTCCAACCCTACGTCCTCCATAAAACCCTTATTCTCGTCGCTCTCGCTTGAAGACTTTCGCCCAGAACCCTCGACATCTTTTCTCTTGCTTTGGTTATGGCCGCGACGGAAACTGCTGGCGCCATTCCAGCTGCTCCTGATACCACGCAGACGGTCGCCAAGCGTATCCTCGTACTCGTGGCTCTGCTCTAGTGAGGCGCGGCTGTCGTCGTGGTCGGTTTCGGCGCTCTCCTCTAACCTGCTGGCTGCAAACACGCGACGTGACCGCTGAAGAGCGTACAGATCTGCTGCCTCCCGATCCCTTTCCTCTTCGTCATCCTCCTCGTGCTCAAGTGCAGCTTGAAATAACGGCGCATCTTGGGCATTATATCGGGAGCCAAAGCCTGGGAAATTGCCGTAACGAGAACCGCCCGTCTGATATGGGTTGCCCGCTCCCCGCCCTAGGTACGGTCGTCCGGCTGGTCTTGCTCCCCGCCCTTGCCAGTCCCCAGGATGGCGGTATGACCTATCACCTCCATCTGGCTGGCCGGCGAAGTTGGATAATCGTGATTGCGACTGTGCCAGAAATCTAGAAGCATCTGACGCACAAGTTGTAAGCTGCAAGTTCTTCTTTCCTGCTTAGGATGGTCTGGATACAACTTACATTCGGAGAACATGTCGATGGGACGGACGGCACCCTCCCGCAAGAGGGAACCGATCCTCCGCAGGCGAGCTAGCTCTCAGGAGATGCTATAACGGGTGGTTTGCCGAGGTGGTGGAAGCGGTGAAGTGGACCAGAGGAGACGATGACGGTAACCCCAACGTTCTGCGGGGCGATGGAGTTGAGGGCCCGCTGCTTGCTGCTTGGCTCCTTTGCTGGTGTGCCGGGTCAGATGCAGGAAAAAAATTATGCTGTCCAGGCTATCTATAAAAAAGACGCTCGCTGTGCCGCCGACACCCTTTGACTAAACGAACAGAGCCGGCGATGCTGAGTTGACGATGCAGAAGTGAGGCGGGAGCTGCAGTGATGTCGGGTGGAAGGGAAGCAGCGATAGGCAGCCAACGGATTGCTCACAACGGAGGCAGCACAACACGGGTAGCAATGGACCCACACGGACGCTTTCCGAAGGCGGGGGACCCTTGCGGTGCAGAAACATGCAGCTATCAAGCACAAGGGACCCGTTTGGCAGGCAGAATCCCGGGCTTTGGACCACGGTTGGACAATGACTTCGATAAGAGCAGCTAGAGGAACTGAAAAGGCATTTCTTCTCTTTCACGCAGACCATCTGGCTTTGTCATGACGCCCCTGGACGAGGAAAGAAAGTCGTCGCCTGACGCAGCGTCACTGGCACGTGCGCCAACAGACGGGGGTCTTGGGTCGTTATCGGGCACTTGCGTCACTGATAGCATGCCCTGTCAGCTGGATGCATTCGAACCCGTCCGTCCATTCTTCCACCTTCAATCCAACCTGCTGATCCACCCAGGTATAACAATTGCGCTGGAAGCTCGACAAACGACACTAGCACGCTGTCAAAGAGACTCCCGCTGCGGAGCATTACACCTCGTTCTCACACCACCGCAACCCACGGGATCCTGTATTGTTTAATTTCCCCCGTCGATCCAAGAAGACCTTGAATCAGTCCGCGCTTTGAGACGAATCGTGACGGCCTAACAGAAGATACCAAGCGACCCACAACCCAAGCAGCTCCCTGTCTCCCCGGCCAGCGAGTCGAGCTTTCAGGCACCGGATTCCCCTTTCCCGCCGGCCTACCTAACCCGCCCCATCCGGCTCAGTCCCCGATCCGCTTTCGCCGCTTCTGATGTCCGCCGCGCCCTGGGACTACATCGCCAAGCTGGTATGCATCGGTGATTCGGGCTGCGGGAAATCGTCCCTGACGATACGGCTCTGCGAAGGCCGCTTTGTAACACACCACGACGTGACCATCGGGGTAGAATTCGGCTCGCGCATAGTCCCCGTGGGACCACCCCACACCAGCGAAGCCATTCCGCCCTTATCACCGGCAGATGACGCCACGGCGGCAGCAACTACAGGCGGCGGCCTGCCGGAACCGCGGATAATCCCTACGACGGCTCCTGCGGAAGCCCAAAAACACATGAAGCTCAGCCTCTGGGATACCGCCGGCCAGGAGACCTACAAATCAGTCACGCGCTCCTATTTCCGCGGCGCCTCAGGCGCTCTCCTCGTCTTCGATCTGAGTCGAAAGCAGACGTTTCAGCACGTTACCGACTGGCTCAACGACCTGCGTCAGATCGCCGAGCCTGACATCGTCGTCGTGCTTGTCGGCAACAAGGCCGATCTCGCCCAGCCGCAGTCAGATTCCGATGAGAATAAGCGCGAAGTGACAAGAGAGGAGGCTGAGGAGTGGGCTCGCCGCAACGGCGTGCTAGAGTACGTCGAGACCAGCGCCAAGAGCGGCGAAAATGTTGAGAAGGCCTTCATGCGTGTCGCCGAGCGTATATACCAGAACATCCAGGCCGGCAAGTACGACCTCAACGACCGCAGGTCGGGCGTCAAGGGGCATAACGCTGGTGGTCCCGGCCGTCCGGTCCGTCTGACAAATGAAAAGTCCAAATCTGTAACGGCCGGCTGCTGCTGATTGGGAGGAACATATCCCCACCGCTTCCCTTATTTAGTCGGGTTACTCCCGTAGTGTAATAGCCAAGGGACGAAGCGGCGACGGCGACTTAAATGTAATGTAACAACAGAGCGAGAGGATGGAAATCTCGCTGTGAGAGGAAGACAAGCGGAGCTAACCAGCCACACAACATGCACCATGATACCCTGGAAGGTCGTGATTCCTGTCAGAGCGGGGGGGAGGGGGAGGGAGGAAGAAAGCACCTAGAAAATTCAAACAATATCATGGAAGTTTGTCTTCGTCACCACCGTACAATCTCTCTGCTGCACTCTCCGCTCGGTTACGTTCTCCACGGATCCGTTGATCAAATCACTAGTTGGCATACACTGTCCGGTACTTCAGCGATAGAGTCGTAATGATGCATGGAAGCTGAGATCTAGACGTGCCCCGTTCCCTCTTCCAATCCTCAAGCAAGATGACAAAAGAAAAGCGTTATCTCGCTATTATTACACTAGATGTTCGGAACACATTAGGGCTTCTTTTCTTTCCCCGTCCATTGGCCTACATCACGTAGCACCAAGATATCCCGGTTAGTTTGCCCCGTTAACTCCCCATCCCCTTTTGTCCCTTTTGCCCGCTTCAGACCCAGCCCAACCAAGACTTTTGTTGTGAGATGAGAGAAGTAATTCTATCCCCCCAAATAACCTCCGTTCCAGAATGCCTCTTCGGCGTAGCATAGCACAACAAAGTCAGTGCAGATCAGGACAGAACCGTCGGTAGGCATTAGACGACGCGGCCTAAGTCTTCCAAGCCACCCGAGCTCAAGCGTCCGACATCCTCCAGCTGTCGAACCACTTCATGTAGCTGTATTGCTTGTTGTTGCCCACCATACCCCAGCAGGTCGGGATGAAGTAGATGTACAAGCCAATGACAATGGTGTCAAGAATCGTGTAGGCGCTATACTGGACCACCTTCTGTCGGTTGCTCAAGAACCAGTCGGTGAGGAAACCAAAGGTGAGGATGGCGAAGTAGAGGGCGGGGTAGTAGTGGTGGACGTAGGTGACACGAGCCATGACGACGAAGGGAAGGTAGTGGAGGAACCATCCAATGACGGGGTAGATACCAGCATAATGAATTTGGTCGATGTCATGCTGCGAAAGCTCCTTGTAGCCTCGCTGCCAACGGATGGTGTACCAAACCACCAGGAGGGCGAAGATACCAAGGCCGGCGGTGGAACCCCAGTATACGAGCGGGTTACCCAAGAGGAAGTATTTGACGATCTTATCGTCCCAGCTGCACATCCGGAGACCGACGTGGAGAAGGGGCCATTGCCACCATTGAGAGGCGAGATCGTCCTGCTTGTCCGGGTCAGGAACAAGAGCGTTATTGGAGGTCATCATGGCGACATTCTACTAGAGTTAGCCAAGTCAAAAAAACGCGGTGAAGCTGAAGCCAACATACCAAATGGACGAAGTCCCGGAGGAAGGGCGACTTGTACTTTCCAGGGTCTCCAGGAGGAACTGAATCAGGTCAGCAATGTGAAAAGGAGAAGGGAGGGGACTGCAAGCATACGCTTCTCGTTGGTGTGTGCCTCGATGTTCCAATGGGTGTAGGTGTCGCGAGGCTTGTTATCCTTGGTGCAGGTGACCTCGATTTGCTTGAAACCCCACTGAGGAAGGTTGACATTTCCGGCGCGGAGATAGCATCCTAGCACCTCGTGCTTCAAGCGGAAACCGGTGGTGAGGGTGCGGATCTTGCTTCGGTCCCTGGAGGCGGCATCGCTGATCACCTCAATCTTCCAGTGGTCCTTCTCATCGCCAACAGTCAGGTTACCGTAGGAGGAGACTTCCTTGTCTGCCTTCGTCATAGGCGCAGAGATCTCATGGGAGTGCAGGTTGCGGCCAGTCTGGGCATGGATCAAACGAATGACCTCGCCATTTCCGATGAAGCGGGGAGGTTCCTCGGCATTGTAGTCAGCCTCTCTGCGGTTGGGGTAGAAGAACCAATCGTTGTTGGCATCTTTGTGGTGATAGCATGTAACCTGCTGTTGGTTCGAGCCCTCAGGATAAGTCTGAACGTGACTGTGAAGCAAACCACCACCGTAACCCATGTTCTTGATAGTGACCCGTGAGCCGAGGGCAACCTCCAAGGGGCTGTCCCTCCCAACCTCGGTGCCTCGAAGGTTAGCCTGGAAGAGCGAAGACATCTGGGCATCGCCAGGTCCGCTATTCGTGAGAACAGCAAAATGAATAGCGAAGCTGAGCAGGTAGACCAAGAGAGGCAGGATGATCAGACCAACCACTCGAGCCACAAAGTGTGCTGCCAGTTCCGTCACGGGCATCTTGGTGTCGCCGAACTTTGACCAGAGATCCTCAATCGTATACAACCCAACAAGCGCAGTAACAAACAAGCCGACTAGTTTGATGCTCGTCACAAAACCGATGCTGAGACCGGTCATGAACAGCCAGAGGAACCACTCCGGCTCGAAGGCTCTCCGACGCTGGCCGTGAAACTTCGCCCAGCAGAGCGTCGTGAGAACCGTGCCGAACAGAAGCATAGAATCCAGGAGGATGAAGCGGCTGATCGTGGTGTACGAGTTTTCGCAAAGAACCATGAGAGTAACGAGCCAGACAGCGGGGCGCTTGAGGTTCAGCTCCTTAGCCGTCCAGTATGCCATAGGAACACACACGGCGCCCCAAAAGGCATTGAACTGGCGCATGAAGGTGTAGTTGATCTCCTCCGGGTACGTCTCACCGGACTTGAACTCGAAGGATCCATTGTAGCCGGCGAGGTATCCGCTTAGACCGACGAGGAGTTTGCCGGCAGGAGGCTGGTCCTAACAGTTAGAAAGTGCTCGATTTGCCGCGGAAGAGGGTAACTTGCATGGACATCGAAGTAGAATTCGCGCTTAAGATAGTGGCTACCGAACTTTCCAAAACTGTTGGTCGCATCTGGTCAGCGACAGCGCTGGCCGAGGGGTGATGGGGGTAACGAACTGGGCCTCGTCCCAGGTGACGATGGGTGAAAGACCAATCTTGTAGAACCGCGTGAAGAAGGCCAGGACTGTGAAGATTATAGGCGCAATGACCCATTCCCACTGATCGAGGACCTCGAGGAATGATGGCTCCTATTATCAACAGCATCAGCATTCGTGTCGCAAGACACTAGGCGCCACAAATGCCCCCCACAATTGACTGTGAAAGCAGGGCAATGGCAGCGTTGATGCGCAAGGAGTGCAGGTACACACCTTCTTCAGCTGCTTCTTTTTGTCGTCAGCCTCGACGAGCTTGGTGCCGGCGGGTTGCGGCGCGGCCACATTGCGTCTCCTCGCCGCATCGCCAGCGTCGACGCCGGAGGCGACGACGGGCTTCTCAGCGACAGAAGCCATGAGTCGTGACCAGAAGAGCGTTAGCTACAAACGGCGTCACGAAGAGCGGTGGTAATGTCGGTGGTAAGGTAGCGTCGGTCGTGCTGTTCCTAGGTGGATTATAAAACGGCTAAAAGAGCGTGTCGAAGTAATGGTTTTAAAACCCGAGGGAAGAAAGTCGAAGAGGGACACCTTGAAAATCCGATCAAAAGGATCCGCAAACCGATGGAGATGACAACTCCCAATACATCAATGTCCCGAAAACCAGGACACGATATCGAGCAGCCGAAGAGGAAGTATCGAGCCTGCAGCGCTGAGCTGAAGTAGAAATGTAATGGGGAAACCTGGCCACATTTTACCCCTTCCCTCTACATTGGCTTGGCGCGGCACCCCTGTCAGCTGGCTGAAGGCTCCGGGCTGAGTTCCCCAATCGAATCCCGGTTAGAATCCACCACCCCCTTAACGACCCACCATCAAACTCGTTAAAAATACGAGTCCAGCACTCAAATAGAAGTCCGAAGGGGCCGCACGACGTCGGTGATGGTGCGATATTATCCAGAAACCTGGCCCAGCATCATGAATCAACAATGTTACAATGCAGTGCTCGAAAGATTTGCTACCCGGTCAATAGATGCAGTCGGTACCACGGTGTTGGCGAGTGTAAGCTGCGGCGCATATCGGTAGCCTCTGGCACCCGCGTCGTAGATGCAATTAGCAACCCTGGAGTTTACAGCGTTTGGAGTTCAGGGGCGCATTATGGGGTATTTCTATATGGGAAGTCCTGAGCGAGATGGAGAGACAGCGAAGAGGCTTCGTTCCCCAGGGAGGCATATCTCGCACATGTGCCATTGAGACACATCCTCCCCCCAAGTAGTGTACAGTGATATATACAAGCTTCATTAGCTTCCCCAGTCCGAGAGCACTGTCTCGTAGGCCAGGCTTTTACAAAGCATCAGCCTTGACGGCAGCAGCCTCACTCATCGCCAGCGCGAGCCTAGCCCTCTCCCTTCTTTTTTCGTCGATCATCTTCTTGGTCTCCGCACGATCGATCTCGGCCCTCTTCCGCATCTCCTCTATGTCCCGTAACTCCATCTGCTCCTGGGGAGTCATTTGCACGTTGACCGCGCTAGTTTTGGACATGAACTCCTCGAGAATCGCGTTGGAGTGAAGGCCCTTTATGTCAACCACTACGGCGCGCTCGCCCTCACTCGGTGTCGGCGCTTTAGATGTGCCTTCGAAGGAAGAGCTTTGCTGTATTGTCTCTGTCTTTGACGCACCGTCCTCTCGGAAGTATAGCGTCAATGTAGCTGGTCCGTCCGTGTTTTCGACCCTGTTGATAATCATGGGAACTTGCGGGTTCCAGAACTTCAACCTCGGAAGATTCTCTTGCCAGAATTTTCTGTAAAGATGATCAGCTCAGCATATCCTCACACAATCCACGGATCTAGTTCCGGGGCACCGGAGGAGTAACGAACCTCGGCCCCATGTGCCCTCCGTTTATTCTCTTCGCAAACTCTAGGTGAATGCGCGAAACATTTGGCGGGAGAACCGCCGCGCCAGGCCCATGTCGTAACGCAAGAATCTTTCAGGGATCTATCAGCATCGCCATACAGGTGTCGTCGCCTTGTTGGTTGTGCGGAATGCGCTCGGAAATGAGTTTACCTTCTGTGAGGCAGAACGTTAGTTATCAGCAGCTCTGAAGAATTGAGCCATCAAAACCGACATGGGAAACCTACTTCACGCAACCTATTCATGCGCTTTAATACGCCGACCATCTTGATGTCTGTCGAGGAGCAAGGACTCCTCCGTGTGTGTTGAGCAGGGTGATGCGCGTCGTCGATGAGGTAGATTGAAGGTCCCCAAATTTTTGGTCTGGGCTTTTCGCATTGGGTTGCCAAGGCGAGGCGGCGCGTTCAGCTCACCGCCCTCGCCTGCCGGGCACCCAAGCACGCTAAGTGTGGACTGGCGTCCCATGTGGGGGATTTTGCCTGCCGGGACAGACAAGCGGCGCGTAAAGTGACAATCGCCTTCATCCCGAGAATTTTCCACGCTGCGACTGATTGTCGAGAAAAACCGTCGACCTGCCGCCAAATTCAGCATGCAGATGCAACCCGGGCGGATGCTCAGCATGCGATGGCTGAAAAATGTCTTCAGCATCGAACGCTGCAGTCCACCCGCACGTCTTCCGGTATTTCTCTGCCCAGCGTTGCAGCGAGCATCGTTCAGCAGCAATAGTCGGAACCACACCCATCTAAATGGACGGCTTTTTCAGTCCCGCAGACTGCACGTACAAACTACCGCAAACCCGTCGCACGCAGAGGCGGAGCAACCACGTCCATCTGAGCTCCCCGTAAGGACGCTGCCGGCGCAATGCTCTGGGTGCGGCGCATTATCGCAGACCAGCACTTCAGGACTACCTGGCTACTTCGACCTGGGGCGGAGGTCAGTCGCGGAGTACCTGGGCACTGCCGAACCAAGGAGTCGGTCATCCCGCGAGGACGACGAGGCGGTGAAAAGCGCTCTCCGCGACATCGACCTGGAGCAGTTGGAGGGTCAAGGCGTGGACCTGAAGACACTCCTTTGGGACGTTGATCCAGCCGACGAGCCAGCGCCCGCTGCCCCGACCCGTGTGCCAGTCTGCGAACGATGCCACGGTTTGATTCACCACAACACTGGAACCCCTATTTTTCACCCCAGTGTCGAATCCCTGAGAGAGACAATACTCGAATCGCCATACAAGTACAACCATGTCTACCATGTGCTGGACGCTGCCGACTTTCCTATGTCGCTGTTACCCCGGATAGCCCAGCTCATGGAGGCCATGCCGCTCCGCTCGCACAACCGGCGATCAAGGAACGCGAAGTTCTACGCCGATAAGAAGACTGAAGTCAGCTTCATCATCGCCAGAGCCGATCTCCTGGGGGCCAAAAAAGAGGACGTTGACCACTTAATGCCGTATCTAAGACAGACACTTCGAGATGCCTTAGGCAGGACTGCCAAGGACGTCAGGCTCGGGAACTTGAAATGCGTGAGCGCGAAAAGGGCATGGTGGACCCAAGACCTGAGGGAGAAGATATTTGAGCGTGGAGGGGCCGGGTGGATGGTAGGCAAGGCCAACGTGGGCAAAAGCAATCTCTTCTCAGCCGTATTCCCTAAGGGGAGAATGGGAGATAAGGAGCTGAAGAAGGATATATCTGTGGACTTGTTCCCAGCTGGGGGCCAAGGCGCAGTCGACGCCATGGATGACTACCTTGAAGAAGACGACTACTCTCTCCTACCACCCCGACAGCCAGAAACAGCCTATCCTGCCATGCCACTCGTGTCGGCTCTTCCAGGGACAACTGCCTCGCCCATCCGATTGGCATTCGGCGGCGGTAGGGGCGAATTGATTGACCTCCCAGGGCTCCCAAGGAGTGATCTTGAGTTGCATGTCCAGGAAGAGCATCGCGGTTCTTTGATTATGCGTAAGCGCATGGCTCCCGAACAGGTTGTCCTTACCCCGGGCAAATCACTCCTCCTGGGCGGGTTCATCCGGATCACTCCGCGGACACCCGATCTCGTATTTCTTTCCTACAACTTCACCCCTCTTAAGGAGCACCTCACTTCCACCGAAAAAGCAATCAGTATTCAGACGAGGACCGACCCAATTAATGTCGAAAATATATCTCTACCTGAAGCGAGCAAAAAGATAAAATTAGCAGGGTCTTACCAGCTGCGCTACGATGTGACGAAACAACGTGCAGGGCCCCTCACGAGGAAGAATGCGCTTGACCTCCCCGTCGAGAAGCTGCCGTTCCGAACCTTGGCTGTTGATATTCTCGTTGAAGGGTGTGGGTGGGTTGAGATTGTCGCGGAGGTGCGAAGGAGGCACTTTGAGATGCCATCAGCTGCGCGCTCACCAAGACAACCGCCGCCAACACCGGCCCCATCACGCCGGCCGACGTATTCAAGGCACGGGGGAGAGTCTGAGTTGCTGCAAACCTTGGATTTGTCAGATCTCAATACAGCGCCCGAGCCTGAGCCCTTGATTCAAGCCCAGCCCGAAAAGGTTGAACCTGAGAAGTTTGAACCCGACTGGCCTGTCATCGACGTCTTCACACCTGAAGGCCGCTTTGTATCGTCGCGGCGGCCTATGAATGCGTGGATTATCAACAAACGAAAAGATGTCGACATAAAGAAGCGGCCCAGAAAGAGCATGAAAGGCGAGAAGAAGAGGGTGAAAAGAGGCCCGGCGCTCTAGTTCAGGGGGGTACTGATGGTAGGGGGTGAGGAGATGGAGTGTAAGCTAGCTTTGTAATATCTTGTTTTATATACTCTTGATCACACTTGGACCTTTCAACGTTTTCCCTTCATTTTGATATTTGTGTCATTGCACCAAGTGGTGCAGATATGTCCCTTCTCTATTGAAAATGGACCCCCTTTTTGTTCATGATGTCTCGTCCACGGCATCCCTGTTCTATTGTCCCTAGCTGGGTCTCTCTGTTTTATCACACGTGTCACAGAAAGTGTTGGGCTGGCAATGGACGGTGGTTGGCCCTTGCTCAGGGCCCCGACAGAGCTACGGCTGGGTAGTCGGCGCCGAGATGTCATCCCAAGCACCGATCTTCGCGGTATTCTTGGCGGTTTGGTCAGTGAATGTACGCCCTCGTCAGGCAAGCACAGCAGAAGTTGAGACCGCAGCTCACACCCGCTTCCGAGCACAACCACCAAAATCTCCAGCTTGCCATCTTCGCCTCCGGTTCTGAATTCTCCATCCACGTTCAGCAAGTACAACCTCAAGGGTCTCTGCCACCACTACGTCCCTTCCAGCCAGCCACTCTACCGACCAAGCTAGAAGTTTTCACTCAACTCCAGGTCGACCCTTCCTCCCTACATTACGGCCTCCTTCTACTCAGGGCGGAAGGCACCACTCGCCACCCTCCCCCCGCAACTCAGCTCGATATCATAACCTATCTCTTCACTCAAAACAATCTCCCGGCACGGCGCTATCCGATCTTTTTGGGTGAGATCACACTTTTCCAGTCCATGAGGGCGAAATTGTGAGTTCTCCCTTCCCACCTCCCAATCCGGGCTTCCGGAAACCCCTTCTGGCCGCTTTTACGCCCTCCTCACGACTATTTCTTCCCATGATTCACTTCCCCGGCCAGAATAGTCAGCAGAAGAGTACAACCCTTATTCTTCGCCCACAAAACCACCTTTTCCTTTCCTATTGTGGCCTGCTTTGGTGCCATTTCCCTGAGCTATTTGAGCACAACCCAGTTCCTTTCTCATCTTCCTTTCTTCGTCTTCCTTTCCCTCCATCCACCAATATCCGGCTTAGGCTCACCCTCTCTCGATTACCTCTATTTCCTCCACTCACTTTACCATCTGCCTCATATCTCTTCCTCAGTCAACTCAGCTTCCCTGGAGACACTACTGAAAGCAGATACAGCAGAATCGCCTTCGAGGCAGTTCCATCCACGCCATCTGCTTCTACCTGTTGTCAGCTTCTACAAATATGGCCACGTAAGTTCCCTCGCTCTGTTCCGGTTTGCCACAGGTGCTGACCAAGCGTAGCCGATATAACAAAATGACGTGCGAGAGTTGCGGCGAGTACAAGGACTTGCGCTTCTTTAGCAAGTCGACCCGCAAAAGCGGGATGAATGTGAGTTATTACTTTCACACTATGAGCTACTGGTGTCATCGTTGACCTTCTCGTCTTAGACATGCATGGATTGCACCGACTACAGGACCAGCGGTGGTCATTCGGGAGTTGAATTCTCTCACCCAACTTCCGAGGTGGAATGGAGCCAACGGTGGAGGGAGACGAAGTTCACCGCCATGGAGGAGATTGTGGGTACGTTCACGTACAAGCACAACTATGATCTGGCCAACAGGGTCGAGGTAAGTCCATCCACATGTCCCCCTTCATTATCATTCATGTTGCTGACGTTGTGAGTAGAAACCTATCCGGTCTCTGCGGAAGCCCCTTGAGCAGGATTTGGGCAGAGATGATTCATGGCTCATTGTCATGGACGAGAACCGCGCCTCAAAGATTCTCTCCATGCTCGCCGATGTGCAAGTCGAGGTTGTTCCTGACCTCGCCAAGAAGGAGTGGCAACCAGCTGAACCTGCCAACGCCCCGCAAGACGCTCAAACTTGGCACTGGACTGGAATTTCGACTCCTGTGCCTGCGGCCTCTGCCATTTTCACCGAGACACCGATCCTCACGAGCCGTTCCACCCCGGCCTCCACCAAGCCCGTCAGCGGTATCAATGCAGCCGTCTCGTCCGCTCAGGGCCATGGCAATACCAGCCGCAACATAGCTGCTCCGGTCAAAGCTCCCGTTACATCTGCCGAGAGCAAGGCTTGCGACCTCATCAATGAGGCTGAGTGGACCACGGTCGCCTTCAAGGCCGCGAGCAATTTCGGCAGCAAATATTCCAAAGCCAGCCGGAATGAAAATATCAACAGCGGTTTCGAGAAGAGCTCCGCTTGGGCAAAGGTATGCCACGCTACCATTTTAAAATAACGTCGTTGTGACTATGTAACTCACTGACATCCTGCTTTCAAGATCCCAACCGCAAATTTGGACGTACAGCTGCCCAATTACATGCGCTAAGCGCCAAGTGAACACCACACGCCAAAGTTGGGCGTTTGGGATACTAGCACTGTACTGGATCAAATCCGTTCCCTCATTGCCTCATAGCTCTGCCCGACTCTCCGACTGGCCCTCCACGGACATTTCTTTTTCTACCCTCCTCACCCACACATATTCGACAACACAGTACACGCGTGCTCGTCTTGCCCTAATTTCCCCGTCTTCTCGTTTTTTTCCTTCGGATACTCCTACACGCCCCTATATCTGGGAGCGTCCGATGCCAGTATATCCCCCATCCCCATGCCAACCATAGCACGGTTTGGAAGTCATTGAGATTCTTGACCAGGGAGTCTGGGGCACAGAAAGATACACAGTTATTCGGCATTTCTTGGTTCGACACAAATTCCGCCCCATCCCCATTCCAGCCATGTCATGGCTCGGGAGTCATTGAGATTTTGACTAGGGAGTTTGGGGCATAGAGAGATACATATTTATTCGGCATTTCCTTCTTTCGACAAAGTTCTACACAACATAGCATTGCGGCCTCGTTAACTTGACTCCTAGACCGATTGGTCAAGAGAGGGACGGATACACAGCTGCAGAGTCTGCGGACACAGAGTCCGCAGACAGTTCACGACCTATGTATCATGCCATAGAAAGTGTTTGTTTTGGTAGCTGTTTTGTGAGTTTGTGATTTGGTGATTTTTTTGGAGTTTGTGGCTCAGCGGCGGTCTTTGGAAACCACCCGTCCTTGGGAATTCATGATTAACGGTCCTTTTACGTGTGAGACGCCAGAGTTAAGATCGTTTTGCCATCATTTTCACGGACTTATATGCCACCTCTAAGCAGACATCACCGAGGAAGGCGGAAATGAGTTATCAAGACAAAGGACTGGCAGAAAGGGAGAAACAGAAAAGTATTATTACATTTGTCCTGCAATAAGCGAGGGTGAGATCCCAAACCCGGAGAAAGAGGCCTGCGCCTTTACACCATCGCTAATTTTTCGCCATACAGACTCCCAGCAAGTCACCGCTCAACGGGGGTATCATCTCATCCACCAAACATAACATCACCCACTGTAGCAACTCCAAGCAAGCAAACCTACTCAAAGATCGCCCTATCACACCCTCCCCGTGGCATCCGCCCCTTCAACTCTCCCCTCCTTCCCTCCCACAAGCCCCTCCCCCTTACCATCCTCATCCCGCAAGCGCATCTGTCTCACATGCGGCAACTCCGGCTTCTGGACGTCCCTTCGCAGCACCACACCCCCCCAGAAATACCCAACCTGCTTCGCCCCGTACGCAATCGTGCTCCTTAGGGGGACATCAAAGACCGCATCCAGCTCCTCAAGAGTCTTCTCCTTCGTCTCGGGCACGAGAAACAGCACCATGAAGAATCCAATGATATTCCACCCCGCATACCAGCTAAACGCGCCCTGGGGCTTGAACGCGCTCAGGAGTGAGGGCCAAGTGACGGCCAGGACGAAGTTGAAGAACCATGTGGTCGCAGTCGCGAGGGACATTCCGATCGGGCGGATGTACAGCGGGTATGCCTCTGCGGAGTAGGTGAATGGCACGGGCCCCTCGCCGGGGGAGTACACGGCTGCGAAGAGGTAGACTCCTAGGGCGATGCAGGCGATGTGGGCCGGGGAGGAGGAGGGGATCCAGAAGGAGAATCCGGTGAAGAAGAGGAAGAGGGACATCAAGGGGAAGGTGGCGAGGAGGAGGTTGCGCCGGCCGAAGGTGTCGATTGTGTAGAAGCCCGGGAGGGCGAAGAGCCAATTAATGATGCCGAAGCCGAGGGAGGCGGTAAGGGCCGAGACTTCGGTGAAGTTGGCGTCGAGGAAAACTTCGGAGGAGTAGTAGGCAATGACGTTGATACCGCAGAACTGCTGGAGGAACATGACGGTTTCGGAGGCGATCATGGCGTTGCGGTTGCGCCGGATGGTGAACATCTCCTTGAGGCGGTTGGTCTTGCCGACGGACATGACTTCTTTCTCGGCCTCGAGGAGCGTGTGCATGTAGAAGAGGTCGCGGGCGGCCTGGACTTTCTCATATCGAAGCTGGCGGATGGAATCGAAAGCGTCCTTGTGTCGGTTCTTGCTGAGGTACCAGCGGGGGGACTCGGGGCAGATGTATGCTAGACAGCAGACGATGACGGCGGGAATCATGGCGGAACCCATCATCAGTCTCCAGTTGAGGCCTAGCTGGATGCCATGGTCCGGCACAAAGTAAAAGGCGAGGTCTGCCACGAGACCGATCATGATGCCGAAAGCGGTCCAGACTTGCCATTGCTGTTTCTGTCAGCGGTAGATCGAAAATTCAGGTATTCAGGCCTCTTACCATAACTAGAGCACCACGTAGCCTTGGGGGAGAGCACTCGGCAGCAAAGATAGGCGTGGTAGCGCTCTTGGGCCCGATTCCCAAACCCAAGGCAAATCTCGCGATGAACATGTGCCACCAAGTGTTCGTGAATGCTTGCCAGAAGCAGGCCAGGGCAGAGATGACACAAGAGATGAAAATAGTGCCCCGGCGACCAAAGGCTTTGTTCATGGGGTCGGTGAGCCAGCAGCCCAGAACAGCGCAGCAGAGATAGGGGGCAGAATTCGTGAGACCCAGCAACCAAGTGTCGCGCTCGCTTTTGGTACCAATGCCAAAAGCGACCTTGTAGAATGACTGAGCTCCGTTAACCACCGTTTCATCCATTCCCTGGACAGCGGCGCAAAGGGAGCAAACTACGCAGCCAGGTTAGCTAGACGCTAGGTAGAGCTGAACATGTAGACGTTTGCTCTTACTGATGATGACCCAATAGAGCATGCGCGGTTGAGACCATTTATGGGTAGTCTCGCGCAACAGGATCTCCCTCTCACGATCAGTGAGATCGGGTATGGCGTCGTACTCCGTATTGTCTCCGGATATCATGGCGCCGAGACGAAACGCCCGGAGGTCCTCCTCGCTGGTAAGGCCGGCAAGTCGAGCATAGGCCTCTCCCATTGCGCCCAGCTTCTGACGGGACAGGCCGGACAGCGGGTTCGCAAGCTTTTTAGAAGCTTCTAACCCATCGGTTACAGGCTTCCCGTCGTGTCCCGTGGTGGCGTGGGTGGGCGAGGTGTCAGTTGAAACATGGTCATGGTGCTCAACTGCAGTGCCCGAGGCAGAGGATGTCGACGGGCGATGATCTGCCTTCTCCATTGGAGGGGAGCCCCTTTTCTCAGGATCTCCAGGTAACATGGTGATTAATACAGCTCAAACTTCTGAGAGCCTACCCGGACTTCCTGGTAGGTTGGAGGCAGAAGAAGATGGGAGAGACTGCCAGTGAGAGCAGGATGGGCAGCGGCAGGCACAGGTAGTTATTCATTTCCAAGATCTCTAGACTTCTGTGGACTTAACGGACATGCTTTTGAGATGGTAGTGTCAACTGGTCATTGGACCAAACATTCCCCTGGCCAGAGGAGTGCCCGCATGAGATGTGAGACTCCATTGTGCCAAGAAACGCCCAAAAGCTTGCGAAGCTTGTCTGAATCCTGGGGTATACTGCAAGATAGAGAGCGGGGCTGACGAGGGCCCGTGGAGGCCAAATGCATACGGCGGTGTTGTGCCGAATCCTTTGACGTCATGCTATGAAGCGGAGGCTCGGAGGGTAACTGATCAACCGAAACTCTCGCAGCGGAATGGCGTCTCAATGGCTCCTGGAATACGCTCTGTTTCTGTTCGGGTTGTGATCAACACTGTGCTCGGCGATGGCGAAAGACTGGGAGGGTGGAGATCATGGGGTGCAATGACGTCGATCGTCTTGCAAAACGATGGTTGGAGCTAACCTCGACGACACTGACAGCAAGGCCTACTCCTGAATTGCGAAAAGTCCGAGGCTCAGAGAGCCTATGAACCGAGTTGTTCGTTTTATTTCCATCTCGATCAATTTTAACAGCAAAGATTCTGTTTGGGAAGATATGCGCAAACTTCCAATCGATATGCAAAGGAAATACCAGGGTTAGGGTTGAGACAGAAGTAGCCCCTGACTACGAACACCTCGATACTCCCAACGCCTTGATTGCACTGGAATGGGCCATATCGATGAAGCCACACGACCTGAAATTTTGGAGACAATGGCTTGACTTGCAGCGTTTGTACGACTGCCTCTTCTGCACTTGATCGTGGTGGAACCATGGGGTATATCTACCTACGCACATCGCCTAAATATCCAGGAGACGTCACAGCCACGTATTGTCCGAAGTCAACCAAGATAAAATTAAAACACACCATAACTCCATGCCTGTAGTATCCCTGGGTATCATAACATGACCATAAAAACATGAGAACGAACATCATCATCCCGGGCTTTCAAGCACCGAGGTACTTGAAATGCTCGGCGTCAGAATCGTTGAGTCCCCGTCCACATCTCCGCCGTGCCGTAGTCGACGGCTCCTTTTATTTGCCGAGATTCTCTCTTTCAACCTCGCCCAGTCTGTCTTCCAATTCTCGACGCTTCGCACCAAGTCTGGATCGGCTTCTGGTGGTACAAACTCACGGCATAGTATCTCGATAGCTCGCAGCTCAATGCGCAGATGTCGTAAATCAGACTCATTCCCTCCAATCTCGTCTTCTCTGTAGGAGCGTTAGCCAAATACTCAGCAGAACAATTCCTCCGACTTACAGCTCAGCAACCTCCGTCTCAAGCTCCAAGATGTGGGCCGCAGCAGCCTCTGCCCTTTCAACAAGCATGGCTTGGATATGCTGCTTTAATGGTCAGAATCAAAAGCAAGAAACCCAATTCAGCTAGTAGCCCCAACTCACATCTGACTCCTCCTTCCTCGCTTTCAGCCTCTCGGCAAGCTTCACCAGCTCAGCGTTGACCTTCTCAGCCTCAACTACCACCTCCATAGTAATATCCTGCGAATGGCTCTTCCCAGACAACAAACCCCCATCTACCTCTCCTCCAGACTCCACAGCAAGTAGCGGCGGCGACAACACCTCCCCCGATTTCCAATCCGCCTCCCTGCGTTCCACTAAAGGAGGCGTCAACAGCAACATCGCCGACGATACCTCATCTCCAACGCCCTGACCTGGCCCCATCCCTCTCCCACCACTCAGAACCTCCTCCATCTCATCCACCTTGGCATGCAGCTCGTCCAGCGCACAAACACTCTTCGCTCCGCGCAGCCGCTGCACCAGATCGCTCAGCCTCTGGACAAGCACATCCTTGCTATCCTGCGTGGGGTCGTCATCCAGCTCGAGTTCGGGCTCGGAGTCGTGAGCGAGAAAGGGGTCTCGAGTGTCGTCCTCATTGTGGCTGTGGTCGTTCTTGGTTGGAAACCCTATCCCGAGCAAGGGCGGGGAGCCCCATGCCGGTGGAGAGGAGAAGGTCGAGAATTGCCTGAGGAGAGGCGAGGGGGTGCCTATTCCGAGGTGGTGGAGGCTCATGGCCATCGGGGACGGGAGGGACGGGGAGCGGGAATGTTGCTGGCGGTGAGGGCGAGGGTGAGGGCGAGGGCGAGGGCGAGTCGGCGTCTGCGGCTGGGCGGGGGGGTTGGTGTCATTTTGAAGTCGGGTGTTGGTTGTGGGCGCAGGCGGTGAGTCTGAGACAGAGGGCGCTGAGGAGAATGGGGAGGACGGGCCCAGCGAGAAATCCCCTGGTGAGGCTTCATTTGGCATTGCGGTGAGTGAGTGAGTGTTTGGAGGTGCGTTGTGACAGGTCTGAATTGTCCTTTCCAGGCTGTGATCAACCCATCAAAGCAGTCATCTGTCTTGAAAACGGAATTTCGGCATATCTTTGCAGTTCTCTCCTCTGATAAGATTTGCTTGATTTGTCCAGCGGTTGTGCATATTGGGTGGCTGGTGATGCTATTCACGGAACACAGATGAGCGTTGGGAGCCCCACCTTGAAGGTACGGAGGGGAACGGTGAGTCCAAGGTGAGGGAAAGACGTACAGGGGTCTTCACCGTTCGTGGGCCCACAAAATTGTGGCACACCGTGCCCGGCTTGCCCGACACTTTCCGCACGCCCGAGGCATTTGGAGCCGGGCCATTCGGGGCTTTTTCTGGAGCTGCGAATCTGCGATGCGGCAGTCGACAGCTGCTGACAGGCCCCTCGCCGGCATTCCGTTTTCATTATGCCGCCCAGCTCTGGTTTGGCGGGCAGCCTCCATGGATAGAGGGAAGTCGTTGCAATTGAGCTTGGAGCAGGAGATCTGGTGTATTTTGTTTGTCCCTAGGAGCTCGTCCCAATAACATTAGTGACGTCAGCTATCTCGTCGCCCAGCCAAAGTTTATCAAGAAGTATCACTTTGTCAGCTACCTAGCTGGTTTACCAGGCCGAGCTTCTCACAGAATGCTTGGACTCGCAACTCCGGTTACTACCTGTGAGGGGTCCCCAGGGCGGGTCGGTTGACAAAGCGCTATCCCCGCCCCGGCGCCCCCCAGCTCAGTGTGGGGTATTCTCTCCAGCAAGCGAGGGCCCGACGAACAGAGTCACGCCCGCACATGCGTCCCCTGAGGTAGAGCAACAAAAACACCACCCCCTTCTGCTTCTCTTGCCCTCTTTCTCTCCATGAAGAAGAGTGTGTCTGGATTCCCGCGCAGCTGGCGGCACACATAAGCTCATATTTACCACGCGACGTATTGCAGCTCGTATTGCAGCGCTAGCCGTTTCGGCCATTTGCGTCATTGTTCGTCGGATCTGCTTACCTCGGCTGATCACTCTGGTAGGGACGGTCCTTCTTCTCCCTAACCCCGACCCTGTGAGCTATCTTGACTCTCGATTCTCGACGCCTACCCTCTCGCCCATGCAAGAGAAGCGCTCGACATAACCCTTCCCGACACCAATTGGCTGCGCGTCAGCCGGCCACCCAAACCATCATGTCGTGGAAGACAAGCGAAAAGCTGATGGACACCATCCGCCACTATGCAAGCTTCCCAGCTACCGGTGTCAGCTTGCGGCAGATGGTTCAATTCGGCGAGAAGCCCTCCACTGGTAAGTCTTGTCTCTCAATTCTCTCCCGTCCGCCCTCTCGGCTTCCCTTGTCCTAACTCCCGCCAGGTACTCTGTTCCGCGCATCACAATTCCTTGCTGAGGAGCTACCGATCCGGCTCGCTCATCGTGTCCAGGAGCTCGAGACACTTCCCGATGGACTTGGAGAGATGCCCTCAGTGAAGAAAGTGCAGGATTGGTATGCGCAGTCGTTTGAGGTACGGCCCGATTCCCGTGCTAAATCCCGCCTAGGTGGTCGCATGACTCACAAGGCCATATAGGAAATCACACAGCTCCCACGACCTGAGCTACCGAGGGACGTGAAAGAACGGCTAATGAAGCCAGCAAAGATAGCAGGCAGGAACTCCGCATGGCTCTCCGAGGCCACGCCAAACCCGAGTATCGAGGAAGGCCAATACAACTCGTGGACTGGAGTGACACAACAGGCGAACAATAACAACGGTTGGGGCAAGAAGTTCCCCGCCACAAGGAGGTACTTTGCTATGGTTGACGATACGGGCGACTGGCCGCCTGAGCTGCATCTATACAATCAGAAATTCGCCCAAACTCTGCACAAGATCAAGAGGAGGCACGACGGCGTCGTCACCACGATGGCACAGGGCATCCTTGAGTACAAGCGCAGGAGGCAACGTATGCAAATCGACAACAACATCCAGTCCTTTCTCGATCGCTTTTACATGTCCCGAATTGGCATAAGAATGCTTATTGGGCAACACATTGCTTTGACGGACCAAGGGCACTATCGGGATCCGACGTACGTTGGTATTATTTGCACCAAGACCTATGTCAGGGATCTCGCACAGGAAGCCATTGAAAACGCTCGTTTTGTTTGCGAGGACCACTACGGGCTGTTCGAGGCGCCCAAGATTCAGCTCGTATGTAGCCCGAGCCTTAACTTCATGTATGTGCCGGGCCACCTGTCGCATATGCTCTTCGAGACGCTCAAGAACTCGTTGCGCGCCGTCGTCGAGACCCATGGGCAGGACAAGCAAGATTTCCCCGTCACAAAAGTCATAGTAGCCGAGGGCAAGGAAGATATCACCATCAAAATCTCGGACGAGGGTGGGGGTATCCCACGGAGCGCTATCCCGCTCGCGTGGACCTACATGTACACCACCGTCGACAGGACACCAAACCTGGACCCAGACTTTGACAAGAATGACTTCAAAGCGCCAATGGCAGGTTTTGGATATGGGCTGCCGATATCGCGTTTATACGCAAGATACTTCGGTGGTGACCTTAAGTTGATTAGCATGGAAGGGTATGTCTCGTGATCCAAATGCTTGCATGGAACTCTAAACTAACTTCATGCGCCAGATATGGGACAGATGTTTATCTTCACCTGAACCGGCTTTCAAGCTCATCGGAGCCGCTTCAATAGCAATCAGCAGTCATGAGGGGTGGGGCAGATTCTGCATCCCAAGGATTGACGCTGCCAATGCGATATATTATGCGAAAGAGGCTGAAGAGTCTCGAGGTTACAGAGCGAAGGCAGGTTGGCGACACTGAGAGCATGATTAACCCTACACCAGCCGATGGGGGTGGCTACTCGGGTGGCCGTCGGAGGGATAGTGAGCTTTAGGTGTCCTCCTCCACCCTAGGTGGCCTTGTTGGTGTTGTACAACTCTTTTTTCATATCTTTGGTTTTGGTTATCAGGGTTAATTTTACTGGGTTTCAAGGGGGGTGGTGTTGTGACGTAAAGCATACGGCAGGCAGGAAACACTGCTCGGCGCTTTTTTATACGGTTAGGATGGGATGACTAGGACGGGAGACCAGGCAGAAATGGAGAAAGGGGTCACGTTAACCTGAGAGTCTCGATATGCCGGAGCTCCTGTGGGCAAAGGCCGGTTTGCGCCGACGCCGCGCCAGCTTATGTGTGCCTTGCCTTATTACGGCAGGAAATCCGAGCTGCGTGAGGAATACAGGGTCTGGATGTCGAGGAGAACAAACAATGTGAGGTTTGAAGCTTCTTTCGGAGTTAGCAAGATACCAATCAGGGGCAAGCGCAAACGCTGCCCTGTTTATTTTTGCATCATCTTATTATCTCAGGCCCCACCATGACGTGCTACTAAACAAAATGTGAAGGGATTCCGCTACTATAGATATGAAATATTGATGATTTCTGTAAATCCAGCAGGCAAAAGAGGCAAGCGGTGCTCTGGACCTATTCTACCCTTGTCGCCAATGCAAATGTTCCTCCCTTCTTTCCGTCGTACAGCTAACTCAAACTCCCACGTGAAGAAGTTAGCCCCATTAGTATTTTTCTACAAGTGAAATCCCATGCCGCTTGCTCCAGCCAACCAAATATGCTTGATGTCTTCACATCATCAAGCTTTATAACACAAATCCAAGAAACCCTTCGCCAGGTCTACTACCACGCTCTTGTTGGGCAGACTGCCCGCTACACCATATAACGCGGCGGCATCTCCAGTGACTTCCTTGCCTGCGCGGCTCTTCTTGCCCTCTACAGCGCGTACGCGCTCCTTCTCGCGCTCGGCCTCAACAACGGCTTCGAGGTCGGAGGCGAGGCGCTCCCACACCTTGGTTAGGGGCAGGGTGAATGCAACGTGGATAGCGGGAGGGTTCTGAAGAGCGTTGAGGTGCCAGCCACGAGCGGACATGGCATCAGCAATGTCGTAAATGTTGAGGTTCCGAGCGCGGAATGCGAGGACACTGACAAGGGGCTCGCCGAGAATCTCAAGCTCGGCAGCGAGAGGGGGGTGGTCGCGGATGCGGTCGCCCATTTTCTTAGCAGTGCCAACAATCTGCTCACATGCGGTGAGATATCCAGACTCGCCAACTGTCATCAGACTAGCCCAGCAAGCAGCGATAAGAGCTCCGGGTCGGCTACCGGCTATGCCAGGGGAGGCGTAGACGCCGCCGGACCAGGATGGGTCGACGAAGTATTGGTAGGCGCGCAGCGATTGGGTCCGATAGAGAACCGTGCTGTTACCCTTGGGTGCGAAGCCATACTTGTGCGTGTCACAACTGATAGAGGTGACGCCGCGTAGCCGGAAGTCGAAGGGGGTCGACGCAAATCCGGCCTTATCAAGGAAGGGCATGAGGAAAGAACCGAGGCAGCAATCAACATGTAGCGGCACACGCTTCTTGATAGCGAGCTTGGAGAGCGCTGAGATGTCGTCGATGATGCCGTGGGGGAAGTTGGGCGCCGAGCCGACAAGCAGCACGGTGTTCCTGTTGATAAGGCGGGAGACACGGCGCACATCAACTCGGTAGGAGGGTGCCGGGCATGCGACGTAGTGGATCTTGATCTTGAAGTACTCACCAGCCTTGCGGAAGGCAGTGTGAGCGGTCTCTGGAAGGATCCTGGAAATAGAGTCAGTGCTGGTTAAAAAGGGGCGGAGGCTGAAGAGGCATGGCTCACATCTCAGGCTCTGTCACACCACGCTCGGCATACGCCTTCTGCCTCGCGGCCAGGCAAGCCAACAATATGCTGTCTGTCCCACCAGAGGTGCTCGCGCCAGCAGCTCCCGGCGGCGCATTGAACAGGCTCAGCACCATAGCCACAACCTCGGCCTCCATCTTTCTTACACCCGGGAAGACATCTGGGTGGATGGGGTTGGCCACAGTGAACTTTCCATATGCCTCCGTCTGTAGCTTTAAGAGGTCCTCCTCACCGTGGTAGACGGCGCCTGAAACGTAGCCATCCTCCCAGCGCGTGTGGTCCATGTTGGCCAGTGTATCGAGCTCCTTGCGTATCGCATCTTCGGTCCAGCCCTCCTTTGGAAGCGTCAGGTAGCGGGTTGTGTTGGCGGGCACCATCTTGGTTTCAAGCTTCGCAATGGCCTCATCGATCTGTTTTCGCACCTGAGTGCGCACACCCGGCAGGCGCAAGAAGTAGCCATATGAGATGCGGCGCGCATCACCGTAGAGCTCAGCGATGGTTCCGAGCAGGCCACGGCCCTTGAGCTTCCACAGGACGCGCCGAGTCCATCGTAACAGAAAGAAGAAGAAGACTATGTTTCGTAGCCTATAACGAGAATTAGTACTGAGTAAATCCCCTCGTTCCAAAGCGCTCAAGACGTCAGCATCAGTCCTCCGCAACAAAGAAAAAAAGGAGGCGCCGTCGACCCAGGACAACGAATGAACTGCTGTGGCATCCTTCCGAAGAGGCGCAGGTGGGCGGGCCGGGAATCTTGGTGAGGGAGGGTACGCGAGCTGAAGGGGAAGGAAGCAGCACTAACAATTCCAAGCTCAGCACCTGCAGCGGGTTGCTCGGCCGCGACCTCTTCACGCTATTGAAGCTCTCGCGGAGGCTCACCGGCATGCGTGAGGTGCCCGGCATGTTTGAAAAATCAGCGGTTCCTCACAATCTAAACCGTCTGTGCATCGGCAAGACAGAAGACAGCAGAAACAAACTGGATATGGCGGGGGAGGCGGATGCACCTGTGACAAACGACGTCTTTTGAGATTCCCCCAGGTTTGCCGCGGGTCCCGAGCCCGGCAGGATGGCCCCGGTCATCGTCCCTGTCGGGTTAGGCGTTGGCGGTGGCGCACTCTCCCACGTTGGACGCGGAGCGACCCCACCAAATCCTCTGCGCAAAGTCCGAGTTTATCACATGCAAGAATTGCCCCGCCGTCCTTGTGTCTGCCATGTTTCGATGTCGCCGCAAATTGTCCTGCTGAGCTCAGAGTGCCATTGCACGTAGCGGATCCCCTGGAACCCAACGTTTCTTCTATGACTGAGCTATTATACTAGCCGAATGCAACCATGATATTCACTATGGGCCAATCCCAACACAATTGCCGCAGCGTCACTCCGGATATGGACCGAGCACCCCGAATGGTCGAGACTGGCTGTTGCTCTAGAAAGAGACCCTGCTGTGACAGTGTTCTCCTCAACGTAGATGGATTGGGGCCTACGTATGATGAAAAGTCACGGGCCTGGTTATAAGGCTGTTTGCGAATTGCATTGTCCCACTAGGGCTGTGAGAGAGCTCTCTTTGCCGACCACCATTCAGAACTCGACAGACCAGTCTATTACACAACGCCGTGATATACAGAAGGTAGACCTAGTCGGTGAGTACAAACGCTTAAAGGACGACACTACGCAATACTTGGGTAGCAATTATCCCCATCTATGCTTTCACTGATCCCCCTTGTCCAAAACTTCCACTACCTTTACCCATTTCCTGGGTCAATTGTGGCACTCTTCCCCAAACGCCGCCTTTGAACGGTATGCTGCCGAGAAACACAGTCGCCATTATAGCGACACCAAAGCCCATGAAAGCGAGAATCGAAGGGATCTCATTATCGTTATCGTAACCCAAAAGGTACCTGAGGGTCCTGTCATGTGCCCTTGAAGGCAGCCCGCCATTGTGGGAGATATCGCTGCGCTTCAGCATCGCATTCTTTGGTCGAGCTGCAGCCATTGAAAACGACTACCATGTCCCCCTCATGATATTCTGCGCCCTGCGCACTTCTGCTGTACGAATTGATCGTCCGCTGCGGAACCAGGGCGAGTCTCGCAAGGACAGTAGGGTGCCATTGGACAATATGTTCCTGTGAAAACCTGTCAGATAAACTTCCGAAGCCGTCCTGGCAGATAAACTTACCAGTGCATGGGTTTCCGCCCTCTGGAAATTGTAGCTTCTATAGAGCGGGTCGAACCACGTCTCGAGGAAAAACTTTGCCCAGTCCCCGTTCCGAACAACGAAGCTGCTTGTCGACATCCCCTCCTTGTCCTGAGTCACGACAAAGTCTACATCCTGGCCCCCAAGGTGGCTGAAGGTCTTGATGATACTATCTGGAGGAACTACTGGATAATCCTTGATCATTAGCCCCTCCAGCTTCGACGGCTTCATCACATGCTCCTCAATCGTGAGCTGCGGGTTCATGATGAACGAGTTTTGGTCCAGAAACCAGACAAAATTGCAATCTGGGAAACGAGTGAGGGCATGCCGCACCGCCACGACGCTCGTCCAGGATGATGGCGCCGCCTTCAAGTCGTAGTCGCCAACCGTGGGAAAGAACGGCGTGTACCCTGGATATGGTTAGCAAATCAGTCTGAGCAAAACAACTCGGTGTGGCGAGACTGAGCCGTACCATGCTTCTCTGCGTATTGTATCCTGTTCTCCTTTATCAGATCCAAGTAAGGCTTATCGTACTTCATCTCATCCAGTACTGTGACCAGGACCACTGGCGGGTTGCCCGTCGGCGCGTAGCTCTTGTACATCCGATGGTGGCCCGGCCTCGTTAGGATGTATATGAGAACGAGGAAGGCGAAACCGATAGCTCCGATGACCTTCAAACGGCTCCTCCGTAACCCTGTGAACCCTGGGAGTTTTGCGGCGCGCAGATACGGCGGGGGATTCGAAGACTTTCGTGGGGGGTAGGCGAAATGCATATTGCCAACTATGTCGGGCAGCCCAGAGTGCCTTGCTCGGGCCTAACGGTACGATATGTGGGAAGACTTCCCTCCACGGTGGAGGGAAAAGAATGTGCTGGAGGGAATCGCCCGTCGAAGGGGGAGTGGGCGGGATCGGACAACCGCCTGCGGTCAACGCCTTGAATGGCCGCGAGCGTCTCGGCGAGGTATGATTGCTCGATGTTTTGGCCCACGACAGGAGCGATTTTCGACGTGCGCGCGAGCTGCGTTGTTGAGCGGGCAAAAACCCTCGAGGATCAAATCGAATATTTGTTATCAGGAACAAAGGCGCGAGGTTGCGCGGATGGTTGCACCAGCCTTCAGGGCCTGGACATTGGCGAGATTAACTCTGCACACGGACTAGAATCCGCAAACAAATACTCGAGGTCGACACGAAACGGCTTCGTTATCGTAGAGCGTTTTGCATTGCCTATTTGTTCCTCTGGTGCCGTTGTTTGAACTGAGGATGGCGTAAAAGTGACCAGCAATCACCTGCAGGCGTCGGTCAGACCCCTTGCAGCGCGACCTAGGGTCCACCACCAATTTACAGGGGCAAATTCCTTGGCCTTATCTTATCGCAAAGTGTCTTCTACCACGACAGGATACCAGGAGCGTTCAGACCCGGCGCCTAACCACGAAGGCATTTCAATTACCAGGTAAAGCACCCACCGCATTTTAGGATCAGGAAATGGAATAAGGCCCAAGTCGTTGGAAATAGGCTGCATAAATAATACGAGACAAGTATATAATTCTGAGTTGAAGACGAAAATCAACTCACTGCTAACTATGGAGAAGCACCCTCAGACCAAAAACTTCAGTCTTTGTCCGGTTGCCAGCCAGAGCCAGAAATATTTCCCATAGAATATTGTTATGTACCAATCTTGCCGTTCAAAAACCCCTGTATGTGGTCACCGAAGTGCAAAGGGCAACCACTCAACGGATGTCGTTCCCAAGGGAACTCGAACCACGGAACGGCGTAAGATTGACACCATCGCACCGATCCAAATGAGAACAAGACAAGACGCCTTGTCCTCGAGACAGTAGCGAGGCTTCATCTCTGCACACAGACTAGCTAACACAGCACGGGGACGAGAAGCTGTGTCGGCTTAAGAGTGTGCAGTAGGGCGCGGAGGGAGCGATTGGATCTGAAGAGCATGGGCAAGCTCATAGACGCAACGGGACGCATCGAGATAGATAGAGGCCATTGTCGAGAGCAGGACATTGTCACATGTCCTTCCTCGACTCCCGGGCTGCCTCTGACGCTGAGTCGTCTTCCTCATCCTCGTCAGGCGTATCCTCTCCAATATCAACAACTCGGTCACTGGCCTTCTCGAGAGCTTTCGCGCTCAGATGGCTCACTAACTTCCATGTTGCCTAGCCACCAGATGTTAGTCAAAGGTTCCAGTATGTTAGGCAAATGAGACGTACCCCTAGGAATGTGAAAATCCCGAGTATGACCAATGCCCAGTTGATCGACTCCATTCTGTCTCTTCCGGTCCCCCGGCGACGCCCACCAACACTGGCGCGTACATTGAACCAATGCCACGGAGACATAGCAAAGAAAGTTTTGAGGAAGCCCAGCAAGCCAAGAGACAGGAAGCCCTTCACAAAGTGTAACGACCAAGTAGCCAGTTCACCGTCAACATCAATCGGGTCCATCGCCTCGATATCATTAATGACGTCCGAGAAGGTATCGGCAATGCTGCCCAAAGGGTCGACCCAAAGGTTGATGATTGGATCTGCAATGAACCCCATGATAAAAACGGTGATAACCAGGATGAGAAGCGTCATTAGAGCTCGGACGAGCTTGCTCGACAGCCAGCGGCCGTATTTCAACCGGCTCAGCCGGTATTCGAACTGACACGTTGGACACCGCCAAAAGTTCCTGTCCGACAGTGGCGAGGCCTGTCGCCAAGCCTGGAGACATCCCTCGTGGACATATCGCTGGGAGCCTTTGCAAAGACACGGGCTGATCAGCCGCCCAAGGTCTGGGTCCTCGGAAACATATCGCACGTGGGCTTTAGATGTAAACAAGCCGGCAGCAATCGAGTCGTCAATCTCGGTGGTGGGATGAACGACCTCAAAGCAGATCCGGCATGTCCGGGGATTGTAGTGCCGAGTCTTCTCCGGGGCCAGTTGGGGCTGCGCATCCGGGTGGCCGTTGGGGCTATTTGGGACGCTGTTGCTGGCCGGCGGTGCATCCGCTGACGTCGGTGACGTGTCCGCTGGCCATTCCCACTGCGCGCCAGAGAACCCGGTCGCCATGATAAATATGGTATGAGGAGAAGCCAAGTAAGTGGCCCTCGAGAGGGAGATGTTTCGAGCTGGAAGGACCCGAGGTTGAGGGTTTCGGCTTAAAAATAAATGAAGGGAAGGCTAGGTGCTGAGAAGCGCGAGCACCACCGGTTGGTCCGACAGTGGGAGCTTTCCTGAGCTGTGGCCGGGGGGCTCATGACTTACCTATTAGCATAGGTGGCCTTGTCACGCTTTTGACTGGTTAAAATCGCCAAAATCCTGCCGCCAATTCATAAGTTTGAAAAGAAGAATGAAAAGAGCGTAGCGGGAAATTCTTCGAGAAAACAATGACTAGCCCACAAAGAACAGAGAACAAACCTGTCGATGAAAAATAAATGGACGCTAAAGCTGTCGAGGCATTTAAGCGATCCAGATGTCCCCATTCAGTTAGCTTATATGGGCCTGAGGCACCAGGCATGCCAGCCAATCACAGCCCTGGCTCACCGCAGGTTGGCCCGAGCGAGCTGCTCAGGCTGAGGAGAGCTCAGGTCCCAGCCGAACGCGCAACTGCTCGTGCCTGGTGGGAGCTCTACGAACCGACGACACAAACAGCTTCAGCCTTCCTTCACAACCACAACCAGGACGAAGCCCAAGAACCAGCGTCCACCCGATCCATCGAACAGTTTTTGAGCACCCCCGCAAACCGTTACGATGGCTGACAGATACTCGTTCTCGCTCACAACCTTCTCGCCCAGGTAAGTCTTTCGGATCCGCCGTGACGGTTGCGACTTCACTTGCTAACCAACATTCTGCGCAGCGGCAAGCTGGTTCAAATTGGTCAGTACCTTGGAGCCCGGCCATTATACCCCGCCCAGAGGGTCCCGCCATTCGACATCCTCATTCTAACAATCGCGCAGAGTATGCCCTGAACGCCGTCAACCAAGGTGTAACAGCTCTTGGTATCAAAGGCAAGCACCCCCATTCGATCCTCCCCCTCACCCATCTATTCCCTAACAACCCGTCTCCGCAGCCACCAATGGAATTGTCCTCGCCACCGAAAAGAAATCGTCATCGCCGCTCGCCGACCCTTCGTCACTGTCCAAGATCAGCCTCATCACCCCCAACATCGGCATGGTGTACTCGGGCATGGGTCCTGACTACCGAGTGCTAGTGGACCGGGCGCGCAAGGTGTCGCATACGGGCTACAAGCGCATCTACAACGAGTACCCCCCGACGCGGATACTAGTACAGGACGTTGCGCGGGTGGTGCAGGAGGCGACTCAGTCCGGTGGTGTCCGCCCTTACGGTGTCAGCCTTTTGATCGCAGGGTGGGACGAAGGCATCCTGCCGGAGGAGGATGAGGACCAGAGCAAACCGGCCGCGGCGACAGACGACGGCGAGACGAAGAAGCCGAGTGGCAAGACCGGTGGCATCATGAAGGGCGGACCCATGCTGTACCAGGTTGACCCGTCGGGCAGCTACTTTCCATGGAAGGCGACCGCTATTGGCAAGAGCGCTACAACGGCGAAGACATTCCTGGAGAAGAGGTATACCGAGGGCTTGGAACTTGAGGACGCCATACACATTGCGCTTCTGACGCTTAAGGAGACAATTGAGGGCGAGATGACTGGGGATACAATCGAGATTGGTAAGTTCTCTCTTGTTCCTACCCACGAACGAGTTTGTGTTCTAACCCATTTGCAGGCATTGTTGGTCCTCCGGCGGATCACCTCTTGGGCGTTGAAGGTGTGGAGGGGGCGAGAGGCCCGCGCTTCCGCAAGCTCACTCCCGCGGAGATTGAGGATTACCTCACAAACCTATGAGTTGGGGGAACGGGGCGGGGCGTTTTGTGGGAGAGCGATGACAAACTTTGTACAAGTAGAAGACGATAGATGGCGCGCACGGGGAAGCGAGTTATCTAATCACTATCGGACTGGCCACTTGTTTTATCTCTGCTTGTCTTTTTTTGCAAGAAGGAACGAGCTTCTTGGTCCTGCTGCAACTGAGACAAAAGCCGTTTGCTTCTCTACGCTGACTTTTGTCCAGGAATCGACTGCTTCAACCTCGCGACCAAGACCAAGCTGTCCGTTGCTGTTAGATCCAATCACGAAAACCTCACCCGACGTGGTAAGCGCTACAAGATGCGCTTCTCCCACAGCAATATCAGCAATATCGTGGTCCTCAATCACCACTGGCATCGGCTCATCGACCACTTCAAGCCCAGCGAGACCCGCTGCCGCAGCGCGACCTCCATGACCCCAAATATAGAGGTCATTTCCTGCCGTTAGGGCCGCGAGCACGTACCCGCCTGCCGAGAGCTTGGTGATCGGTCCCGTGGGAAGATCCGAAAGGTCTGTTACCTGCCCGGGGATAGTTGCGTCTATTTCCAGGTCTCGGCCGAGGCAGGCCACGTAGCGCTCGTCACCCCATGTCCAGACTTGGCCTTGGGCGGAAAGGGCTGCAAAGCCAGTGGAGTACGCGACTAGTTGGATTATGTCGGGCGAGTCGCTGGGGAGGACTTGGCTGAGTCTTATCCAGTTGGGCGGAGGAAGGGCTGCCGACAGCAAGGGCTGGGATGGGAAGAGGTAGCTGTCGTTGACTTGGGCGGGCAGGGTGGTTAGAGAGGGATGTGGGGTTTATATTACGTTGCGAGACTCACTTATGAAAAGACCGTTGGATGCCTGTGCGAAGTGGGAGTATGAGCTGTTGTTGAGTGCTTGCAATGGAATGTGGTCTTCTGGGATGAGACCAGCTTGGAGGATACGCGAGGTCTTGGTGTGTACTTGTCGATGGTGTTAGATGAAGAGGTTTATGTGAGGTTGGAGATAAAGGGTAATTCTGGGTTGGGGTCATCAACCCACTCACCGGTGGTATGAGAGGGAAAGGGGTGAACGCCTTCAATTCCGTCGTCGTTTGTGAACACGCAAGTGAAGGAGGAGATGTCGTCAGGCTCCTCGTCGGTCTGCTCATCTTTTCCGAATTGCAACTGGTTCCATGCATTGAAACCCGCCGCGTAAAGCTCCATGAGCTAAGCAGAGCCAAACCAGGTATGTTAGACCCCCGTGCGAGGTCCTCACTTACACTGCTGGTAGGAAGGCAGAAGATTACGAGTCGCTGAGGGGAAAGCGCCGCCCCGCATGTTTGAATCCCGCAAAACGTTCACTCCATGTTACAACGACCCGCCTGGGCCACGCCAGCCTAACCGGGCGGGCCAGAGCTCAACATATTGGGTTGCACTTGACGGCCTTTTAGACACGGAAAACAAGCGGCTCTTCCCAAGTGTTTGCTCTGCAGTAATGTAGGTAGGTAGGCTTCCTGCGTTTGTGGCGGGGCACGTAAGAGGCCTACCCACCACCCACAACCAAGTTCGGTGAGGCCTACAACCACAAACCTCAAGTGAGGTTTCACCTATGAGCCACACGGAGCAGCCTGGCGAATGGCCCCCCAAAAAACGCCCCTCTCAAACTCTCATATTTTGTCCCAATCTCCAGCCGTGGGGCTTCCGCAGTTCTGGGGGCTTCCAAATTCGGCTCTCGATCATCCCATGGTTGTGCTTTCAGCGAACTTAACACAGTGGTTAAACTTCAACGTTAAATACCTACTCGGAATGACCACAAATGAGTCTAATTCACAACAGACTCCACAGAAATATTTTTTTCTGACTTCTTGGGACGCCCTCGAGCCTACAGTCTCTCGGCCGGGCCCGCCGCCAGCAAAGGCGAGAACTCGGCCTCGTCACACGGCGGCCAGAGCGGGTATCCCATACGCACTTACACCAAGGCCGCGCAACACTTTCGCTATTCCCTGCTTACCAACGCCAAATCCGCGCAGAGATGGCGAACGCACCAGACGACATGGAGATGGACGAAGAGGAGGTCTATTTCTCCTTCTCGGAGTCGGAGTCAGACACCGAGGCAGGACCCTTCAAACCCACGCTTCCCGCCGTCGCCAACTCCGCCGACGAGAACCCTCCCGTCGAAACCGACTCTGGCAATAATACGCCAAAAGAGGAACTACCAGGACCCGCAACTATGACGGCGAGGGCGTACCAGCGGGAGATGTTCGAGGAGAGCCTTAAGAAGAACATCATTGTGACGGTACACATGAATTGACTTCCAACTTTATTAAAATTGGTTGAGAGCCCAATTGTTAACGCTGTCCTGTACAGATGGATACTGGCAGCGGCAAGACGCAGGTGTAAGAAGCTTCTGTCCGTATTTTGGGTTTGCTTCATACTGAAAGATACTTTTAGGGCCATCCTCAGAATTAGGGGAGAACTTGAGCGGACTGAAAAGGTGATGTGCCTGGACCACTTTGCAAGTGAACCTAAACTAACGAATATATCTAGAGGGTATGGTTCTTGGCCCCGACAGTGCCCCTAGCTTCCCAGCAACACGACGTCCTGAGAGCCCAGATATCCGGTCTGCAGTCCAGGCTCATTTGCGGCGCTGACAATGTTGAGGCGTGGTCTGACCAGGCCATCTGGGACGAGATTCTTCAGAACATCCGCGTCGTCGTCTCGACCTATCAAATCCTTTTCGACGCAGTCAGCCACGGCTTCGTCCGCCTCAGTACCCTCAGTCTCATTGTCATTGACGAGGCTCACAACTGCGTGAAGAACAACGCGGTGGCTCGACTGATGAAGGAGCTTTACTGGCGCGACAAAAAAGCAGGCCTACCAGTTCCCGCCATCCTAGGCTTGACAGCAAGCCCCCTGATGCGGACCAACTTCGACGACCTCGAGGTCCTTGAGATGACCCTGGATGCCGTTTGCAAGTCCCCAAACAGGCACAGGGATGAGCTCCTTGCTAAGGTCAATCGCCCCAACATGCATACCATCCGCTATCAAGCAGTGAACGAGGCAGCACCAGCCGGCGCAACCAGCAGCATGGAACGCCTTAATAGGGCATACCAGGCGCTTGACATCAAGCAAGACCCGCAGGTCTTGCGGCTGCTGACTGAGAATACGGCCAAAAGCCGCGCGAAGCTGAAGGAAGTCATAATGAAGCACGACACCTACTGCAGGAGACAAATGAGGTCGTTCCTTAACAATGCAAGGGTTATGCACAACGACCTAGGACCTTGGGCCGCGGACTACTATATTGAGAAAGTCATCACCAACTTGCTCGAGGACCACAGCACCCGGGACAAGGAGTTGCCTGGGAGTCTGGGCGACCAAGAACGTGCCTATCTCACCTACATTTTCCGCAAGGTTGAGCTGCCGCCGCTCCCGACAATTCCTACCAATCTATCAGCGAAGGCCCAGGCCCTCATCACCATCCTCGACTCACACAAAGAAGATTCAGTGGGGATTGTGTTTGTCAAGGAACGGGCGACCACTGCGGTCCTTACGCATTTGCTCTCTATCCACCCCGTGACAAAGGACCGCTACCGCCCCGGCTCGATGGTAGGCACATCCACAGCACCAGGACGGAAACGTGACTTTCTGGACTTGAGCCAGAAGGAAGACTTATTCTCTCTCCAGAACTTCCGCGTCGGGAAGACCAACCTTTTGGTGGCGACCAATGTCCTGGAAGAAGGGATTGACGTCCCGGCGTGCAACCTCGTCGTTTGCTTTGATGAACCCAAAACACCAAAGTCATTTATCCAGCGTCGTGGAAGAGCAAGGATGTCAGCCTCATATCTATACCTCCTGATCGCAGAGGGGTCGGAGAAGTCGGCAGAGACGTGGCAGAAGTTCGAGAATGAGATGAAGGAGCTTTATGAGACCGATATGCGGGACCATAAAGTCATCGAGGAGCTTGAGCGGCGTGAGAACGCGGGCTACCCTGTCCTGGAGGTCAAGGAGACCGGCGCCCGACTCACAATTGATGACGCCAAGCGTCATCTAGAGCACTTCTGCGCAACCTTGACAAACAAGAAGTTTGTGGACACCAGTCCATACTACACTATCCAGACACCGGACGGCAGTGTCTTGGACCCTGCTAAGCCATCTCTCCTCCAGGCTACTATACATCTTCCCATATCACTGGCACCCGAGCTGCGATGCTTCAAAAGCATTCAGGCGTGGTATTCACAAGACTTCGCTTACAAGGACGCTGCATTTCAGGCATATCAAAGGTTATACGAGATTGGTCTGGTGAACAAGCACCTACTACCCGCACAAGAGTCAGACCTGATTCCGCAGGTTGAGCCCCGAACTGGTCTCGCCATGGTCAGTGAACAGCAGAATCCATGGCTAAATATTGCGCAGGAGTGGCGCAAAGCTGACGGCAAACTATTTCACCGTCGATTGGTCGTCGCCAACGAGGACGGGTCCATGTGTGCGGAGGTGGAAGTAGTACTTCCGGTGCCAATACCTCATATGGAAACTCTAAAGATCTACTGCGCCCCTGACTCGCTTTGGACCGTCACCATGGATCTGAGTATGCAACAAAGCAACAATAGCGTAACAAGCAAACACCACACTGATGTTTTGCTTTCGATGGCCTTTGGGCACCGCAACGGCTGGACCAACACCGAGAAGCAATACCCACTCCGGGTGATCTCTGTAGGTCAGGACATCAGTGTCGATGACATGGGTGCAATAGACTTCAGCCCGGAGCTGATGCAAGGCGCCGCATCTAGCCATCTTATCAGGGATCCTAGCAACAAGTATCACCCCTACTTTTACCAATGTTGGCTCCCATCCAAGCCCCCGGTTGAGATGGTTGGTCATCTCCTCCGTCCCAGTATTCAGTGGTCTGGGTTCGACTATGCCTCTGCTCCTGAAAACATCCCATATGTCGTGGTCCGGAGCTGGCCGAAGAAGGCAGGCTTCTTCCGCAAGACCGCATTTCACCCTGATGCCACTATCAGCCCAGCCAACGCGAAGCCGTATCCTCGCATTCAAGCGGCTGAGCTCGTGAAGGTGGATCGCGTACCAGCTGTCTACTCTCACATTGGGATACTCATCCCAGCCATCTCGTACGCGTTGGAGGTTCACTTGGTTGCGCAAGATCTCATGGAGAATGTCCTTGAGAAAATCGGCATTGCAGACCTGTCACTTGTGGTGACTGCCATCAGCACAACATCGGCTCGGGGACCGACGGACTATGAGCGCATAGAGTTCCTTGGTGACACCATTCTCAAGTTCTGCACGATAGTTAATGCGTCTGCGAGGAGTAAGTTGGTATCCGTGATAGGGATTTTCTTCCTTTTACGTTTCAATATTTGGGCGGAGCTGACATTCTTTCACTTCCTGTAGATCTACATTGGCCAGAAGGATACCTTTCCCGGTACAAGGATATGATTGTTGCCAACTCAAGGCTCTTTCAAGCGGCAGTCAATTCTGCCCTGGACAGGTACATCATTTCAAAGCAGTTCAGTCTGAACAAACCCGTGTACGTTGAGGATCTGCTTGAGATTTCGCCCCTCGAGCAGATGCAAAAGAAACGGCAGCTTACTACCAAGACACCGGCGGATGTCATTGAGGCTCTTATTGGTGTCTCGTACCTCAGCGGAGGCCTCCCAAAGGCGCTGAAATGCGTGTCTCATTTCCTCCCCGAGGTGAATTGGGATACCGATATCGATATCGGGCGGCAGACCCTATTTGACGCGGCACCCTCCGACGAGCAACTTCCTGTCAACATGCGCCGTGCGGAAGAGCTGATTGGCTACACCTTCAAGAAGAAGTCACTGCTTGTCGAGGCGCTTACGCATCCGTCATACGCTGTGGCTGGTGTCAATGCCTGCTTTGAACGGCTTGAGTTTCTGGGCGATTCCGTCTTGGACTTCATCGTCACCACCACACTGTACAACAGCCCTGACCTACAGAACCATGAGATGCATCTCCTTCGAACGGCCCTGGTAAACGGCGACATACTCGCTTTCCTAGTCATGGAATGGGCCGTCGAAGAGGACCGTATTGAAGTCGAATCGACTTGTGATGACGAAGATAATAACTATGACGAAACTGAATCCAGGAAGAAAAGACGCACTGGTAACAACGCCGGCGTGCGCCTAAAGACGACCAAAGTCAAACACCCCCTGTGGTCTTTCATGCGCCACATGAGCAACGATATGGGCGTCTGCCAGAGCGAAACGAAGAAGAGACATGCGGAAATGCGCGATGCCATTGTTCAGGGGCTGGAATCTGGAACGCATTACCCTTGGTCATTGCTTGCACGCCTGCAGGCGCAGAAGCTCTACTCCGACATATTTGAGAGCGTTCTAGGCGCCGTGTGGACCGACTCGGGTGATATGGACGAGTGCTTCAAGGTCGTGGAGAGGCTGGGTATCTTGCAGCTTATGAGGAGGCTCCTGAGGGATAAGGTGCATGTGCTGCATCCAAAGGAGGAGCTGGGAAGGCTGGCGGGCAACGAGAAGGTGCAGTATGGCGTGCGGTATGTGGAGTCTGCAGAGAGTGAGAGTGGGAAGGAGCTTCTGGGGTGGGTTGTTGTTGGGGGACGGCGACTGGCGGAGGTGAAGGGGGGCGTGAGCAAGGAGGAGGCCAAGACGAGGGCTGCGGAGGTAGCGTGCCTGGTGATCAAGCAGGAGAGGGCAAAGAAGTAAACAGATGCCTTACGCGGTCGGTACTGCGGGGAGGCAGTATTTTGGGAGTGATGACAGCGACTGGCTTGATTGGCTGCGGCTGGGTGGGATAGCTGAGGGAGAGGGTGAGGTTAGATATATACCCCTTTATTCAGAGCACTTTTAGCGAAGTAGCGGCCTAGCAAAACAGTTTCGGATGACCACACGGTTTGGCCTTTGTCTTTCTGTTTTCTTTTTGTCACGTATGTATCTTGGGCCGTCATCCAGCTTCTGCAGAGTGACTTTGACGCAATACGCATTTCTATTGTTTTTCTGTGATGTTTTCCAGTCCTGCGGCTCGTCAAGGGACACGGATTCGCCGACCCAAATAATAGGGTTAGGGTTGGGCGTGCCGATCACTCGGCAGCTGGACAAGGGAATGGCGGGTCTTTGAGGCATCTTTGGTGGGTTGGCAACCAAGCTGTTAGTCAGAGCTCCGGCCTCGATCCAACATCAATGCGAAGGAACCGCGCCGCAAGATGCCCCTCGCCAGCAATGCGGCAAGCGGCTTACTGAAGAATTTGGCAACGCATTTGCTCGAAGGCCAGGGCGCCTCGTTGAGCGCCTAACGCCAGCCTGACCATGTCGCCCGACGGCTTGTCCTCGAACCACACCAGCAACAGCACCAGCACCAACATCCGCGTCTTTATACACTGGCAAGACCAGGTCGTCTTCGCCGGCGAGGATGTCAAATGCACCATCACCTTTAAGAACGTCGCCCGCCCGCCCCAGCTCCCCACCGCGTCTTCCCTCCCGTCACGCCTTGCCCCCCTGTCGACGTCCTCATCACGGCACGCCAGCGCCGACGGCCGCCCACGACACCCCTCTCCTCTCTCGCCCGGCGGCGCCCAGGGCCGCGGGAAGAACAATGCCGGCCTCGTGCCGCCCGCCCCCTCCGGTGGCCACCGATCGACCCTCTCGCTGAGCGTACCGTCTGCGGCGTCCCGCGCCCGCGCCGGATCGATCCCATGGTCGCCTTCGACCTCGACAGTCGGGACGGCGAGGCCTTCGCATGGTAGCGGTAACGGCAACGGCCACGAGGGAACTCAGAGCGGCGGGGGGGGACACACGCGGTCGGTGTCGATTGTCTCAATCGGCTCTGTGGGAACTGCCGAGGATGCTCAGAGCAATGCCTCGACTACGGCCAAGCCGCAGCGGCCGGCAAGAGGTCACGCAAGAGCGTCTAGTTTACAAATTGTGTCCCGAGGCCCGCCGCTCAATGGGCCACGTTCTGGTTTGTTTCACCTTCTGCTAGGGATTGCTGGCTGTGCTGATTGTGTTTTGTTGTTGTAGCTACGCATCCACACCCGCACCACAGACCCCCGGTTTCGCAGTCGTCTCCGCTCTTCCATGCCTCTTATCCTCCCGACAGGGCAACGTTCAGCAGCTGGCCTTCCGGAGCTGCCACTGCTCCAACTACCCCTGGCGAGACCGCGTCGCCTAGGAGATCCCCGGTGGGAAGACATGATCTGATATCGGATTTCAAGTTTCCCATGACCGAGTCACCTGCGTCGGCAGGCGCAGGAAAGTCTCCGGAGGAGGCTCTTCTTAGTCCGACTAGTGCTCCGAGTGAGATATATAACCTGCCCCCAAGGCCTAGGGATGCCGTGCCGACTATCAACGAATATGGGGTCACGCCGTCAGCTCGGGTGCTCTCCACCACTAGTGTGGCGGGGACGCCTCGGAGTAGCGGCGAGTTCTACTCGCTGAGCAACAACTCGTCTGAGACGTTGGCGTCAGAGTATGTGACGCAGCAGCCGGTGCGGAGACAGGGGCGCACACAGCCGCACAACCGGCGGACGTCGAACTTCGCGCCTTCCAACGCTGCCAGGATGCTGCCCGAGGCGTTGATGATGGGCTACGCGCAGGTGCAAGGCTCATTCACGCTGGACGGTTCCCTGGTGAATCTTGGGCCGTTCGAGCAGGTGAAACGAAAGGCCGTAGTAGGCGGTCAGGGTGGCGGAGTGATCGGCGTAGAGACCCCTAAGCGGGACAGTGGGTTACTTAGGGGTTTTGGTTGGGGCAATATTACCAGCTCTATTGGTGAACTTTTGGGGGGCGGCGAGCTGAGCAGCATCAAGGATATGCGAGGGATTGCGAGCTCAAAGTCGATACCACTGTTGTCTACGCCACAGTCGATCTTGTTCGTCGATCTGCAGCTGGCGCCAGGTGAGAGTAAGGCTTTCGAGTATTCGTTCCGTTTACCTAAGGGGCTTCCGCCGACGCATAGGGGCAAGGCGATGAAGATATCCTACAGCCTGGTCATTGGGACACAGAGGCCGGGAGGAGCCAAGGAACAGCAGGTGAAATCGGTTGAGATCCCATTCCGAGTTCTCGGGAGCGTCAACAGTCACGGCGAAATACTAGGCCACGATCTGATGTCGCCATACATCATCCTCCGAGATCAAGCGCGCGTTAAAAGCGTCGATCACCGCTCACATCACAGCCAACGAGAGACTCAACACACGCAGAGCGCTCGCGATGGCAGATCGGCCCCCCCTGCTACTGTTGACTCCTTCCTCAATTATGTGCACGAGCTTCTTGCTCGTCCGCAGGAAGCATCCGGCGGCCTGCTCAGCCCCAACGCTGCCCCCCTTTCCCGCCGCCAGTCGACCTACTCACTCAATGACCACGATCCCTCCTCCCCGGGCGGCATGCATTCGCCCAGCTTCGCCACCGCCAAAGAGGCTATTGACCTCGCCATCATGCGCGCCAACTTGACGCGGGCGGGCCAGCAGTCCGCCAATCGCTTCGAGATCGCCCGCAATGGTCGCCGCGTTGGCGTCGTCATGCTCGCTCGCCCTGCCTACCGTCTAGGTGAGGCCGTGACCCTCGCCATCGACTTCTCCGGCGGAGAGATACCCTGCTATGCGGTCCACTTCGCGCTTGAGACAGCCGAGCGCGTGGATGCAAGCATTGCGCTGCGCAGCGAGGCGAGTGTGCACCGTGTCACGAGGAAGGTACTCGTTAGCAGTAGCGAGGTCGCTTTATATGCGCGCAGAGTCGTGTTCTGTCCCACGATCCCGACGGGGGCAACGCCGGAGTTCGTCACGAGCGGCGTGAGCTTCGAATGGAAGATTAGAGTGGAGTTTGTCGTCCCCGTCCCAGAAGAAGGAGAAGGAGATGGTGGGCATGAGCACGAGGGGGGCAGTGAGGGGAGTCATGACGATGAGGAAGGGGAGGGTGAGGGCGAACGACTAGCAAGGCAACCCAAACATCACACTCAAGGGCAAGGAGGACATCCACTGCTTGAGGAGATATCGCGCGATGACCGTGGGGGTTTGGTCCTCGTTGCAGCGGAGAATCTGGTATGTGAGAGCTTCGAGGTGGCAGTGCCGCTGCGGGTGTACGGGGCGGTATATAGCGGGCTTGAGAAGCTCGAGCGAGACGATGCCGTGGATGTGGGGTTGTCCGTGTGAGAGGAGACTTTGGGCAGCGTGTTTGTGTGTGTATTGTGATGTGCATTTAGCGGGCAAACGGGATTCTAAAAGAAGAGACGAATACAGAGGTCTAAAAGACAGAGTTGAGTAGGGCTTAGAAGGCGACAAGAGCATGCATAGCAGAAGCACGCCTGAGTGGCGTTAACCGTGATATTATCCCATGGTCTGCCCATATTGAGTCTGATACCGTTGTGATGTAGGTCTAGCTATCAGAGACATTCAGTCTCCTTACAAACATCTAGAAAAATAACACTGTCGTCATCGCTAGTAGAGGAGGTATCACAGACGAAATTACTCTCATCCACCACGGAACTAGATAGGATAGGATATCCCAACAAAATATGAAGAAATAAAAATAAAGCAAAAATACACAGCTGTCGAGGATCGAATATCGACGGGAATTGAGCCCCACGTGGGGGTCGAACACACAACCTTGAGATTATAGAGATTTTATCCCCTTGTGTGTAATGTAAGAGTCTCACGCTCTACCGATTGAGCTAGCCGGGCGGATGCCTGCTGACTGCTGCTGGTGTAGAGATGCTGTGCGGGCATATCGAGATATCAGTCAGGTCAGGTCAAGGGCTGGGGTTAGGAGCCCAGGGATGGTTGGTATGGATGTGGATGGGGGCGGATGAGAAAAATACTGCAGAGAGGACTATCTCCACTGCCGAGTCAGGGTTTGTAGGGTCGGGGGTTCCGTGTGGCTAGCTATCCCTGTGACAAGGGACGCCTCTTGTTCTTTGTGAGGTTAGGGATGGAGCTGTCCGGAGAGTTGAAAATCATAAACGCAGAGCATATAGGCGAGGGACATTTTCACAGCCATCGAAGGGAATTCAAGGAGAGAGACGATAACCATTCATTTATTTCAGTCCCAAAACGGGCCTTCAAAAGTTTCCTGCCAATGAGCAATGGATAGTTTCCATGCAGATCCAACAACGCCGTTCCGTTCCCCCGAGCCCAGAAATATAGATTCCGTCGGCCACCGTGACCACGAAGTGGAAAGCCGTCTGGCCTTGTCAAGTAGATCCCCCTCCCCTCCCCCCGCCGGCAAACAAAAGAACTCGCGCCTCTCAGAGCAAAGGAAAGCAAAATGCCTCCATGCAAAAATACAGCAGTAATACAAATCCGCGAACCAAAAGAAATCAGAAGGGGTATCTCGCCGGTTTGCTTCCCACTTTCTCCTATCCTCCTCTTATATTTAGGGTGTCCTGGTTTCTCCCCAGCCCAATCTACCAATAGCTGTTGGAGCCAACGTCATATCGATTCGGGCTCCACGCATAGAGCCCCTGGGCTTGAACTCGAGCTTGAGCCCTCCCCCGCAGTCCGTGGCCTATCCTTAATGAGTGCATCTTTTTCTTCCTCAGTTAACCGTAGACGGAGCTTCTCGTCTAACATACTAACTAGTCGTTCGCTATACTGGTCGAGGAGATCGCTAACAGCTTTGCCGTTTTGCTCTCCGTTGCTTCGATTTCGTATCTGCCTCTCGCCAAGTGCGGCCGCCGTCAGCCGCAGTTCTGTGTCTAGCTGGGTTAAAATATCCGTGTTGATAGCATCTGTCGACAAGAGCTTCTTCCGATAAGCTCGTAATTGGCGACATGTCTGCTCCGTTGCCATACTGAGAGTCCCAAAGCCATAGTTTCCGCGTAGATTGCCGCCTGACTTCTTCCGCGAAGTCACTGTGTTAGATGGCGTATTCAGCACCGGGAGTGAAGGGCGACGGGATATTCTAGCCCGGTTCTTGGGGCTTTCGGGTGGAGGGCTGTCATCCCTACTATTGCCACCCGAAGAAGCACGTCGCGACGGCGTGCCCTCAGCAATCGTGCTTGCCGGGCTGGAATGCTTCTCCAACTGTATTGGCGTCCTCAGCGAGGCTGTGGCCGCGAGCTGGAACTTGGACGGCCGCCGCTGCACAAGACGGGGCGGAGACCGTCGACCATGATTAGACGTAGGGCGCTGGAACTCTGCTAGCTCAGCCTTAGAGAGAACCCTCCTCAGCGGTGGTCGGTTGAGGTTGAGCCCAGCGAGCTTCTCGGGGGA
>Ga0247770_1000112_pt1 | contig 71818 bp, 85 predicted proteins | sample UWRJL136409B6_FD_179943 | JGI IMG/M metagenome (GOLD analysis project Ga0247770, IMG submission 179943) | Plant litter microbial communities from Arlington Agricultural Research Station in Wisconsin, United States - UWRJ-L136-409B-6 | ecosystem: Environmental > Terrestrial > Plant litter >...
GTTGCGCCGCTGCATCTCAACGAGAAGGGTTTGGCGGCGGCGCTCCTCGCCGACGGACTTGGCCAAGCCTGGGCGGCCATTGATGCCCTTGGACCGGTTGTCATTGGCGGGCTTGCTTGTGGTGACTTCGAACTTGGGGCCGCGAGCGCTGGTCTTGAACTGGAAGGGATTAAACTGCTCCCGAATACCCTCCAGCGCCTCAGACCGGTTGAGTCGCTTGTCGCTGGTGCCCTTTTGATCCAACGTGGTCTTGCGCTTTTGCTTCTTGGATTGCTGAGGCCCGATGATGCCCTGGTCTTTCAGGGAGGCCTTCAGCCTTTTTAGCTGGGATCCAGGCATGTTGTCGACTACCCGTGTTGTGTTTGAGACCGAGAATCACTGATCCACGAAGCAATGTGGGATGCAATCCGTCGTCTCCCAGTACCGATTTTTTGGGGTTGTTATCTTATCGTTCACTTGCCCCACACACATTCCATACTGTGTAAATTTTGGCGGTGTGTCTCGGCAGTAACGTCATCAAGAACCCCTGCGCTCCTGCGTCTTCCACCCCCAAACTCCTCTCACCTGCGAACCCCAACCAAGCTCTTTTGGTGGAGACTCCGCTGTCACTGCAGCGCACTTCGACATCATGGGGGGTTTCGGCACATTTGTTCGCTCCGACCCGGTGATTTTTGGCGGCATTGGAATAAGCGCAGCAGTGGGTGTCTTCGTAATGCGCTTATTGCTTGAGCAGTGGCGAGAAGGCGCCGAGATCAAGCCCGTTCAACCCAAGACGCAGTACATCACCCAGGACACCGAGGATTCCCTCAAGCCGGATACGCTCAGCACGCTGCTTGGCCACTACAATTATGCGATCAGGGAAACATCTGCCAAGATCGTCTGCGACCGGGCGGTCAACGATGGGTCGACAATCGAGTTGCTCCTCTGGGGTATCACGCGCCTAAGTTACGACGAGCGCATGAAGAACTTGCGCGCTCTTGCCGTCATCACAGACCCCCGTAAGAGCTAAGATCAAGCTTGACAACGATGTGTCGCCACTGATACAGTACTACTAGAAAGTATACACGCACTCCATACCTGGAAAGCATATGCCGCACTGGTTAGATGCCTGGAGCTCTCCCTAGATCCCGACCAAGAGAAGCTGGATGACGAGAACTGGGACGACTATCCTCTGCGGGACATGACGGAAAAGCTCTGTCTTATGTTCATATGCCAGCTGATCGGTCGCTACGACGCCGAGAAGCTAATTAAGGCTAAATTCGTCGAAAAGTGGCTTGCCAAACAAAATTGGGGCAACACCGAGGAAGAACGACAGACAAACTATAGAGAGTATACGCAGGGAAAAAACAACCGGATATGCGAGATCGCTCAGTTTATTCGGGAATCACCCGCCGGTCGGGAGGCGTTAGTCAAGGCCGGCCTAATCCCACAGGGCTCTACCACCGACAACGATGGAGATCACGAGAGTCAGATGATTGCTGAGATTGCCGACCGATTCAACATTGCGATTTCGATGCATATGGGTGAGATGCAGGGGGACGACAGCCGAACTATGGCGAGAACTCTTCATACCGGCGCCGACGAGCTTCGGCGTAGGCAGCTACACCGCGAAGCTATGGTGCTGAATGACGGGACTCATCCCGTTAATCATGAAGATATAATCCAGCCGGATCACGGATCGCCAACATGAATGAGCCGAGTATTGCCATACGAAATATTCGCTACAACATTTTTTATTCTTTCAACTGAGACGACATTCGTCTAATACAGCGATTTGAATAGATCGAGCGCACGGGAAAAGAGACCAACAGCATGTGGCGAGAGCATTTTGGCTTAGAAGTACCGGGTAAGGAGCTTTCAGCCTAGCTGACCTGAGCGGATGCCCGTACACTTTCCTGCGCCGGTTGACCGGCTATCTTAATTATTTAAAGACTACTGCACTGGTACTGGCGAATGCGGATGCGGACCTCGCGACCTCTCGACAGGAGCAACCCAGTTCGACGACCCGAAGCACGCGGAGAATCGCCAACCCGCACTTGAACAAACTTTCGGCATAGTTTGAGTCCTGGCGACCCCGAACGCCAGGTTCGGTGCCTGCCGAAAGTGCATCGCATGCCGCAGAATCAGCATCATGGATTACACCTTTGGTAGATTCTTCCCCATACCTTTAGGTTCTATAGAGCCCAAAGACACCGGCAGGCGTCTAGATAGACGGCCTGGCTGAGAATAATACCATGGTCACACATGGCAATTGGGTGGGGACAGTGGAGTTGATCCACCTCAGACGTGAGAGAACTTGCGTAGTTAAACAAAGCTTTGGCGAAGAGGCAATTGACATGGCACTTGTCAAGTCCCCAATGAAATGGAGGTGAAGCATGCTCTGGTAAGACAAATTTCGTTGTTTACCCACTGGCAAGCCCATGTTGCCTTCAGCGGCTATTGTGGTAAACATATTGCCACATTCGTCCTTGCGCAGGACGTTGAGCTTCAGTGGCAGACCCCAGTGGTCCCTTCGCATGCCTTGCCTTAGCTTGGTGTCAGCGTTGCATCCACAGTGGTTGCATCGATCCTAAGCCAGAAATGGAGCCATCGATTGGACAATGCCGCGGATTAGATCCAATGTCGCAACACGCTGATCAGACAGCGTACAAAGTACCGCGATATGTACCGCCATGATAGAAAGGGGACATAACAGACGAAACAAGCAAACCAAACCAGGAAATATCCAGATTGATGGAAGTGGGCACAATAGCGGAACGGTATATTCATCCCAGTTGAATCTCCCCGCGTTCGCGGGAGGCTAGCTGAAGCTGGGCGTGCTCGGCTCGGCCTTATCATCCGTCTGTGTACAAGTATTGTTGGGCGCACGGGTGACGGCATGCCTGGTAAAATTACCTGCGGTAATCCGTTACTTGTGCTCGTGGCGCCAGTCCGTGATAAGCTGATGGGCATTATTGACATGGCGACGGGGTGTCCGTTTGCTGTGTTCGATGCTCTGCGCTGTTTCCACTTGTCGTCATTGTTTTCTTTCCAATCTCGCGAGCCGCGGGGAACGACGCGCAACAGAGAACCACGGCAGGAGATTGGAAGGATATATTTCGCCTTACCCACTCTCTTGCAGGTTTTGCTGGAGCAGGTTGTGAGACTCGACCAACCGACAACGTTGAATTTGAACCGCCGGACTCTGCGCGGGCGGGAACCCCAGACCAACGTTTGTCAAGGGCTGTTTTGACCGCCATCGACGTTTGACGGCTGCAGGAGGGTGAGAGACAAGAAGAAAGCAGCTCAGCCTGCTTCCCCCTGCTCATGTTGATGGGGACACTGGACGAAAAAGACGGTGTCGCCCTTCGCTTCCGGGGTTTAATATTGTGCGGCTTGTCTGTCCCTGGGGTTCACTCCTTTCTTTCCCAACTCTGTTCATCGCAATTCAATCTTTGCTCTTGTCATCGTCCCCTCCTTCACTCGTTAATTTGATTTGCAAGCCCCACCCTCTCCTGCCAACCCTCATTACATTACCCCAGCCAACGGGGTACGGGCGAAAAGAAGAAAGCAAAAAGAAATTCGGAGAAGCACAGGCTACAGCGACGACGTGGTGCTCCCCGTGGTTGCATTAATTTTAAAAGCCATCATTGTCTCTAGCGGCCGCAAGTCGTTCCAGAGGAACCAGGCAGTACACCAGAAAGACGGCTCGCAGGACACGGAACGGAGCGACAAACCGGGGCCAATTGTGCTGCCCATTGTTCTTTGGTTTTGGCTCAGTTCAGATCAGATCGGAGAGTGTCGGCCAGAAACAGTGGCCAGCCGGGCAAGGCAGGTGTGGGTGTGCTGCACCAGTGGGCGTGGGCGCTGGGAGCTGTTCCCAGCGGTGTGGAGCGGGTTTTTTTGGGTGCGGTGAGTGGTGTGGTGTGTGTCAACAAATAAAGCGTGCTGGTGTTGGGTGCCACAACCCGATCTCTAGTTCGAGATGTCCTCCACAACAACCTCCACATATACTACCACAACCAGACACACGCTGTCACGGCGCACTGGTCGCGGATTTGGTGGCATCGCAACAGCCTCCACCCCGAATCTCAACCAGCTCTACTCGGTCCAACAGTCGCATTCTTCGCGTCTCGCCCCAGGGTCGTCTGGTCTGACGCGCAAAGCCTCCTTCGCCGCGCTGACCCAGTCTTCCCTCGCCTCGATCCCCGATGACACGGAAGCGTATGCTTTCAACTCGGTCCTGACCAACGACAAGATGCCGAACCCCCTAACCCCGGGCCGCCTGGCCCCTGCCGACGATATTTCGATTGGCGACACGGTTGACGTTCCCGGAAACATGTCCGGCACCGTCCGCTTCGTGGGCTCCGTCGCGGCCCGCAAAGGCACATTTGCCGGCGTTGAGCTGCACCGCGAGTTTGCTGCTCGCGGAAAGAACAGCGGTGATGTTGATGGGTAAGATTCAAACCTCCCTAATATTGCTACATATTCTTGAGTCTGACCTTGCATCTTGCGCACAGTGTGTTCTACTTCACCACCACACAGCCAGGAGCAGGCATTTTCCTACCCCTATCCAAGGCCACCAAACGAGACGCCACTCCCGGGTCTGCAGGATTCCCTCTCACTCCAACCGGCCCTGTCGCGAGCGGCGGCCTCAAAATTGGAACGCAAAACTCGACAAATTACACACCACCTACCCCTTCGCTGCCAAAATTCAGCCAGTCTGTCGGTCCCGGTCGAGCTGCCAGTCCCATCGGCAAGCGGTCGCGAACTTCACTGCCACGACCCGATTCGCCTGTGAGGAGACTGCAGATGACGCCTGCACCACGGCCCTCCATCGCCACGCCTGGCCCAAAGGCGCAAACAAGGTTCGGCAGCCCCACGTCGAATAAGTTTGCCCAAAGCGTGCGCGGGACGGCTGGGGACCCAAGCAAAAGGCCACCAGCGCATGCGCGGAGAGGTAGTATCGGGCCGCGCAGCGCCTCGGCCCTCGGGAATTCATCCTCCTCGGGTCCAAACTTTACCGACGACGAGTTGACGCCGGTGCAGAGGAACAAGACCAATGGCAGCATCAACTCAGTGTCGTCCTTCGGGCTTAAGGTGCGGCCGGGCTCGAGAGCCGCGTCTCGAGCGGGCAACCATACCAACGACGATGAAGTCGAAAGGCTCAGGTCACAACTCGAAGACCGTAATCGGCAGCTCCGGGACCAGGCGTCTTCGCTTACGGAGATGGAGAGTGCCCTGACGGAGCTTCAGGGGCTGATCGAAAACTCAGACGGGCCTCCTAACCTACCGCCACAACGTCGGGGTAGCATGGAGGATAAGGACACCGCCCAGCTTCGAGCGGTGCTCCGAGAGAAGAACGAGAAAATCGCCATGTTGACAGCCGAATTTGATGCTCACCGGGCTGACTTCCGGAGCACCATCGATACCCTAGAGATGGCGAGCACCGAAACAGAACGGGTTTACGAGAAGAAAATCGAGGAGCTCATGCAGGAAATACAGGATCTCCAGGATAGAACCGCCGACGTCGATACTGTCGCGACGCAGTTGAAACAGCTGGAAGAGCTTGTGCAAGAGCTTGAGGAAGGACTCGAAGACGCCAGGCGAGGCGAGGCGGAGGCTCGCGGCGAAGTGGAGTTTTTGCGCGGAGAAGTTGAGAGGACTCGCACCGAGCTCCGCAGAGAACGAGAGAAAGCACAGGTCACCATGAATGGTGCTAACGGCGCCTCGAACGGTGCTTCTCCATCGAATGAGCTGGAGCAGAAGGAAGACGAGATTAGAGGTCTCAAGGCTATCATCCACTCACTCAGCAGCTCCGCGCCGGAGGACAACTCAGACAGAAGCCCTACTCAGCGTAATGGCTCTATCTCATACAAGGGCGAGTCGATTGAAGACCGCCTCAGCCGCGAGAAGCTCGAGAGGGAATTGTCCGAACTGCGAACCGTTCTCGACAGCAAGACTAGTCGCGAGGAAGAGCTGGAGCGTGAAATCGAGATGCTCCGAAGGGGTAGCGTGGTTGGGGCGAGTAGTGCCGGTCATCGGGGCAGCGCCATGACAATTGGCAGCGTCAACGAGCGTAGGAGCTCGTTCCGCGACTCGCGAGGTACTGTGGTGCTTGCTCCGCGCAGCCCCGAAGCGGCCCATAAGGGTGTTGCCGGTCTACGTCACAGCCGTGGCCACACTCTGGACACAATGCCCGAAAGCGACACATACAGCACGGCTACCGAGAATAGCACTCTTTGGTGTGAGATCTGCGAGAGCCCGGGCCACGATATTCTCACATGCACCAATATGTTCGGGCCTGAGGGACAGCAGGGCAAGGAAGCGACAAATGGCGACTTTTCGGCTGAGAGACACAATGCCCGCCCGCGGCTCGACAGCTTGACCGTTCCCCACGACGACGGCATCAAGCCGGCACCCCTTTCCCCTGCCAAGGCCAAGGCTTCAGTTATGCCGGCCCCAGCGGCGGTTAGGACTATCCCTAATCCGATGGACTCAGGCCCTGTGGCGGGTAAGGACAGCGGCGTGGTGGATGCGGGAAAGTGGTGTGCGCTCTGTGAGCGAGATGGGCACGACAGTGTAGACTGCCCATTCGAGGACGCATTTTGAAGGTACTATTGAAATAGTCGCACGCGCATACATTTTGTAATTTCATGGATTAACTGCTTTCTCTGGCGGGGCCTGGAGGAGTCAGGGTTGCTGTCTCCCTCCTTGTATTATTTGACTTATGAGTTGGAGGAAGACGACCATACGACCGGATGGACAGACTGGATTACACGGATGAACGCGAAATGTACATACCGGAAGTTGTATTGACTGCATGAAGAAAAGGGGGAATGATACCAGTTTACTTCATGCCACCTGCCTTCCGTTTGCATCTTTTTGTTGTCGTTGTTGGTCGTGACAAATAACTCCCTAGCGTCGGAGGGTTGCAGCTCATTCGCATCCAAATTTAGCCCACAGCTAGGGCGCGGGAGCTTGGAAGCCCCTCTGTCGTGGGGTCATTTCGATAATGTGGCGCAGAGCTGAACCCGGTCCTTGCTCCTGCACCACCCGTGGCAGCGCGGCGCAAGTCTGACAACACTGAGAAGCCAGCTTGACATCTTTTTATCACCGTATCAGATCCGGAGACTTCAATTGTTTGGTTTGTAACCTTTGTCCGCAATTTGGTACACCGCCTCACAATTGACAAATGCTTGTATAAACCCGCGTAACTCCAGTCTTAAGAGCTTCGTTTCAATACAGTGGTCGCTTGCGGCTGCCGCATGCTCGTCAATAAAGCGAACTGAATCCCGTTGGCGAGCCACGAAGGCACTTAGGCACTTCGCATCAATAATCGCAATCATGGCGCAGGCCTTCTTCGACATTCTGTCCTCTCTAGGGAGCTGTCTCAACTGCTTCCCGAGCTCTCCAACGCTCAAAATCAACAGCCGCAGCTTCAAGATCCTCAGGTTGCTGGGCGAGGTACGCCTCCCCTTGAATCTTCAGCCAATCTTCCCATTCTAACCTCATTATCATGTTACTAGGGCGGTTTCTCCTACGTCTACCTCGTCCAAGATACATCTACCGCAGAGCTCTTCGCCCTGAAAAAGATACGATGCCCCTTCGGCGCCGAGTCCGTCGCGCAGGCCATGAAGGAGGTTGAAGCCTACAAGCTCTTCCGAAACAGCTCGCACATCATCCACAGCATCGACCACAGCGTCGCCAGCGAACGCGGCGGCGGCGCCGACCCACATAGCAAGACCGTCTACGTGCTACTTCCCTATTACCGGCGCGGCAATCTTCAGGACATGATCAACGCAAACCTCGTCAACCACACGCACTTCCCTGAGAAGCGTCTCATGCAGCTGTTTCTTGGGGTATGCCGTGGGCTGAAGGACATGCATCAGTATAGTGGAGGGCGGCCCGTTGTCGAGAGGATGGAGATGCCGGTAAACGGTGGAGCTGAGGCGGCAAAGCGCAGCTCTGGCAAAAGGAGAGCGGATGCCGCGGCAGGGGCGGACGAGGATGATGAGACTGAGCAGCAGCGACCCCTTATGGATGAAGAAGAAGATGGTGTGCATACCGCCGGTGGAGGAGTACGGAGCTATGCCCACCGGGATATCAAACCAGGTTTGTCCGCCCGCGAACCCCCCCATTCCATACTGTAAAGACTGACCCTAACTTCAAATACAAGGCAACATCATGATCTCAGACTCAGGCAACGAGCCCATCCTCATGGATCTTGGCTCCATTGCCGAATCCCCACTCCCCATCACCAGCCGTTCTCTGGCCATCGCCACCCAGGACGTGGCAGCAGAGCACAGCACCATGCCGTATCGTGCCCCTGAGCTGTTCGATGTCAAGACTGGCACCGTGATCGACACCAAGGTCGACATCTGGTCACTCGGCTGCACGCTCTATGCCTGCATCGTCGGGAAGTCCCCCTTCGAGATGCGCTCCGACGAAACAGGTGGCTCGCTCAGTATCTGTGTTCTATCGGGCGACTGGCGCTTTCCAGACGAGGGGCCAAATGCCAAAAAGAAGAATAAGGGCAAGGCTCCTGCCGGCGCTGCGGGCGACGGCGCTGCGTCGGCAGGGAGCGACGAGGAGGCTATCAGCGAACCCATCCGCGAGGTCGTCAGAAAGTGTCTGAAGGTGGAGCCCGGCGAGCGGCCGGATATTGACGAGCTAATTGAGGTTGTGGAGCGCGTGATAGATGAGTTGCCTGAGGATGGGACAGTCTGAAGTGTCCCATTCTCAGATGTAATCGAAACTGCCGGTGGATCATCAAGGTAGCAGGTGTGAACGATGGCGTTTTGGCTTTTTGTCTTTGTAATGTACGGCGCAATCTCACTTGTTTGGCGTTTTGGGGTTGATCTTGCATCCTGTATTAGCACATCTTATATTCAGCACCAACGGCAAAGAAAGCCTGGATGTGTTTGTTGTCGCCGGGAAACTTTTATCCTACAGGCGTTTCGGAGGAGCCATTTGTTCGGAGACACACAGCACGTATACCGGCACCGAAAAGGTTGCTGAACATGATCATGAATACTCTGTGGGGCTCTTCAAACTATAACTTAAACCCAAAAACTCGCATCGCTTGTGCAAGTGCATCAATCGGTATTACACATGTCTCCGTTGACTCATTTCTAAAGTATTATATTACTTCGCTTCCCAGTTCGCCGTATGCAAAGCAGAACAGCAAATCCCCACGTTTCTAGCTACTCCCGCTCGTAGGCAGATAGCTCGGTGAAATTGATGTATAAGAAAGTCGTCGAGGTATGAAGTCGCTCGATATGCTCAAACCAGGGGTATCTAGTATACAAAATAGGTACATAAAAGGTCAAGGAAAGATGAGAAGTATGGACAAAACAAAAAACATATGCGCATGCAGTAATATTACAGCTGCTATCCAAGGCATCAGGCATAGCGGTGCCAAATCGTGACTCGGCTATATCGTCTGAAGGGTGTTTTGAGATTGATGGTACAACCCAACGCACCGTCTCATATCTGTGTTCGCTGGCCTTTCTTCAGGGTCAGCTGGCTTAGGCTGAGTGTTCTGGCGGCCTTCTTTCGTTTTTGGTCACCCGTATCCCCTCCTCGTCCGTCCTCATCATCATCGGCTCGTAACTCCTCGCCAAAGGCGCCGAAAAGTGGCGTCTGTTCTTCCCGCGGTGTTTGGAAGTCGTCTTCATCGGCTCCCCCCTCCGTATCTTCTGTTGTAGCTATCACTCTTGTCTCTGGCGACGGGGATGCGTGCTCGATCTTTGCCTCGAAGCTTGATAATGACTTCAGAACATGTGTCGATGACAGAACAGGGATTGCCTTCGGTGGCTGCAGTAGCGGTGAGTGTCCGCCACCTGAAGGATTGAGACGCTCCTGCGATCGTGGCTCTGACGGACCTCGAATCATCGCGAACATTGTTGAAGATAGGGTGTTCAACCGCTCTGAGAGTTTGCTGACTTGCGCTTCTAGCGCCTGGCGGGCTGCACGCTCTGCCTCAAGCTGTGCGACGAGGGACGAGTATCCATCATCGCTGCTATTCGCATCGCGACCCAATGTTGGGAGACTCGAAGCGACACGTACGGTAGAGTTAGAGGTAGGACGATAGAGGGAGCTTGTAAGCGGGTTTGCGGTTGCAGTTAGTGACCGGTACTGCGTGGCGGATGAGGAAGGCGGATGGAGAGATCCGATAAAGGTCGGCGCGTCTCCAAATGAGATCTGGGAATGTGTGTCGGTAGTTTCAACGGACCGGTGCGAACTCGCATATCGAGGCGTCTCTCGGGGATCCACTGACATGGCTTTAGGAATAGGGGGCATCCTGACAGGAGGAGCGGTTGTGTAGGCCGATGTGGCCGGTTCATCTGCCAGAAACGATGAACCACCATGAGGTGGGCGTGGCTGGTGGAAACCTGGCACAGCGTGACAAAGCTGACCGACCACACTCTCCAACTTGTCTGTGCGAGTCTCCAGACCATCAATGCGGGTCTCTATGCTTGCTGCCTGGGTTACCGCCTGTGTGATCTTCATGCCTACCATGGTGTTTGGTATCAAGCCAAAGTTGAAGGGCTGGGGCGGTGTCTTAGGTGCGACAGCGGGGCTCTCGGGCGCGCTCGCCTCCACTAAGCCAGTATCGTCAATGTCCAAGTCATCCTGCGCATTTGATGACAGAGGCGACATAAACCCGGGGTCGTAGGACTCGCGCCAAAATCGGATCTCGTCGCTGCGACGTCGGCCTCCAGGGCGTACCACAGCAAGATCCTGCAGGCCAGAAAGACTCCGGGACCGCCGCCGCGCACCATTACCGCTGCCATTGCCACTGTCGCTTGTGATGGCGCGACCGATTTCATCGGGATCTTCAAACTCGCCGGTCGTGGCAAGCCGGCTTCCTCGTCCCCCGTGCGTACTTGCCGGGCGTGGCGAGAGTCCGGCGCCCCATTCCGGGTTTCGTGCACGCGATTGGAAAAGCAAACGGCTTGTTGTCGTCGCAGCGCGCCGCCGACCTCCGTAGTTCATGCCAGCGCCAGACCCTTCAGCCTGAAGCGAGTTGCGCGCCGATTCAATAGCCAGAATATCGTCAGGCCCAACCGAATGCGACCGAAGCGGGCGGTCATACTCGGTCAAAGGGAGCGAAGTCGACCGTTTCGGTGACTTATCCGTCGCCCTACCCAGCGCAGTGGGATCCTGTACATTATTCGAAGTCAGCTTCAAAATATGGCGTGCACTCCGCCGGCATGATACTAGGATAACACTTACGCTTCGGTGCTGCGAGGAGCCCATAAGGTGCGACTCGCGGCTCGACGGGCCGGTCATATCCGATTGTGAGCCGCCGCCATTCTTCCTCCTGCTCCGTCGAAACAGTTTACTGAACGCCGACCTCAGTGTTGACTTTTTCCGCTGCGGTCCGTCCTTACTTTGCCCGGTCTGGCCGCTGGGGGAATCACTAATGAGTGAATACCGCGCAATGCTTATGGGCGGGTTGGTAGCTCTTCCCAATGGTGTCGTCCTTGCCCGTAAGGGGGCGACTCTTTGCGGCGAAGCCTGCTTCGGGGAAGCTTTGCGCGGCGGAGACCGGGAAACCGAGCGTTCATTCCCGGAGGGGGGCTCCGGATGAATGTCTTGCGTCACGTCTGTGTGACCTTCATCCACAACAGCGGCTTCTGCCTCGGCCACAGCCGCCTGTGGCGGCTCTGGATCTTCTTCCTCGTCGTTTGGGCTCTCTTCAGCAGGGTCGGAACGATCGTCGTCGAGCTGATGTTGCTGTGGTTCGTCCTGGTTTTCTTCGGGGTTTGCGCCTTCCGATTCGGCCGCCGGGGGCACGGGGCTTGCGATGCCGGCGCCGGGCTGCCGAATTGGAAACTCATCGTCGACGGTGGTCACGGCTTTCGCAGAGCCCGGGTTCCGAATAGGAAATTCGTCGTCGTCCAGGGTGCTCTGTATGGGAATTGGCGCCGAGATGGTTCCCCGGATCGACTTGTTGCGGCCCGGCTTGGCACGGCCGGCGGATTTCCACAGGCTCGGCATCGCGTTCAACCTAGCTTACAAGCAGGCGACTGTAGATGGTGGATAGCCTTCCGAGGGTGGAGGGCGTGGGAATGTGGTGAAGCGAAAAGGACAAGAAAGAAATGGCCAGCCCTTCCAGTCCATCTGGCAGAAGCAACAACAAGACGAGGGCAAAATCAGGCCTGAGTCGCGATCAGTCGAGTGGCGCGCCTTGCTTGGGTTATCCCAGAGGGGATATAGCCCTGGAGGTTGCTCTTCAACGTCTCTGCGATCCCGAGTCCCACATGGCCAGCAATGCGGCTCTCCTCCTCCTGGCGTGGAGGGATAGGTTGCGGGCCAAGCCCTGAGCTGGTGCCGTGTGCCTGATCAGTTGGTGGAGAGGCCGCTCCGGATAGGTCGCGGAGCCCTTCTGGGTGACCACGCTGCTGCAGGAGAGCAGCTGGCGGCTGATGGCGATGCGAGTCTGGGCTCCGTGTCTGGTGGCCTGGCGTCCGATATCTTGCGCGACTCCTGCAACGGCTGGGCCAGCAGCTCCAGAAAATTAACAGACTCCAGCGGACATGGCAGACAGACCATGCAAGTCAAAGCAGCGCCAATGGTAGATATTAATGTCCAGCGAACCGCTGTGCAGAGGAGGGAAGCCAGCGAGCCCGACTTGCCAGGGCTGTGCAGCCTGCGCTGCAAGAGCAAGGATGTGTCGAATGCAACTGTGATGGTGGGGTGTCCATGTCTGAGGGCCAAGCACAGTGGAGAAGGGGCGTGAGCCTTGACTTGGGCGGCTTCTCAGATGGAAGAGGTGTGCTGCGCTGGGACTTTGGCTCCTCAAGGAGGAGAGCCTCAATCGAAACCCATGGAGGCGGGATACGGGATGCGGCGACACGAAAAAAAAAAGGGAGGCCCGCGTCGAATTTCGTGCGATCGGACACAACAGAGCCACCTCGAACATGAGGGCACGCCCACCCGCTCTATCAACAAAGTGCTACATGTCTGTAATCTGGCGAAACGCTCGATGCTCGATGCAAGCCTGCCTCCGCACCTGCTTCATCTTGCGCACGTCGAGCATTAGTTCGAGGCGCCTTCTCGCAGTGACAAGTCTGGTGGTGGCCCCAGCCCCGCCAGTGGCGGATTATTGACCTGCCGATACGGAGTAGAACAAGAGACATTGATGCCCTTGAGAGAGCGCGGGGTTGTCAGCCAAGTTGCCACGCTGCAGAAGTGGCCAATCTCGTCACCGCTTCAGACTGCATGATAGTGCAACCTCGCGAGCCTCCGCGCCTCTTGCAAAGGTTGTGCCGGCTTGCAAGTTCATGCCCTTTGGCCGCTTTCATCTATTTGACGGGGACGCATTTCCATCCGAACTCTGGAGCCGAATTCTATGCCTTCTCGAAATCTAGGTCTCAGCCCGCACTCCGCTCCGTCCTCTTTTTGACAACCGTGGAGAGTGTGCGAAAGGATAATGCGCCATCCGGTGTCACTCGGACTACTGGAATTACGCCAGTAACTCAAACGGGTATAAACGACTGTATAACTCGTCACCGTGATCCCCACAGGGGCAAACTGTGGCTGCGGGGATTACCCCGAGGCGGACCTTGCTCTCTCCTCGGCAGGGCTCCGAAGCCTCATTGCCAGCGACCCAAACAGCTGCGAGGCACACGGGGCATCTTGCGGTCCGCGAACATCTTGCAACCCATCGTTATCATCGCTGGCCGACTTTGACCTGGTAAAATAGGACTTCTTCGTCAGGCGCAGCCTTCTGGCGCAAATACCTACTCCATCCGCCGGGTTTCAGCTGCGATTGGTCAATTCATCCACACCAACACATGCATGTATTTTTGTGCCAGAGTTGTGCAGCTCCTGACACCAAGTTTGGGGCAAGTGATGAATGAGGTTCGATTGTTAGAGAACGACAAGTTCTCACCCTAAACTTGCACCTTCCGAAGGAAGTCAATCAGCTGAGCGCGGAGGCAGCAGGGGTGGGCGGGTCAGATCCAAGGTCTCCAGAAAAGGCTTGATCCGCCCTTCGTCATCCTCGTCCCGTGCTGAAGATCTCAGGAAGGTGGCAGCCACCATGCCGAAACCAATGTGGGACGAATTGAAATTCAGAAAAGATCAAAGCTTTCACAGGCAAACAGCCCGCCTCTTCAACCACGATCTGCTTGTTGACGAGTTTGATCTGCTTGTTGAGAAATCCCGAGGATTATCCATTGCACTTCTTGCCAGCCGCATTATCGCCTGGGGTTCTGTTTTTATGATCGACCTGGCATCCGTTTTGGCATTTGGGACGTCGGGCCCGGGCCCCGTATCATTGCCGTCACGGGTCCACCACAGGAGCAGTCGGTACAACTCAATGAGCCTCTGCCAGCGTCGGGTGGGTGTGTCCACCTGGGGTGCCATTCAATTGAGACTGATACGCAACCTGCCACTTCGCATATGCAGCGCATTTATTACAAACCAGGTTGATGTTCGAAAGAACGGCTCCAGAAGGATTCGGTCTGTCTATCCATTGCGGCAGAAACAACATGCATGCTGCGGTCTCAAGAGAGAGACAAACACCTCAAACACGTCAGCCGCAGCCAATCGCGCACGGAACACGTCTGCGATGTCGCCCAAAGCGCGGCTGTCTGGGTACGCGAGAAGCGCAGCCGGCCTTGAATATTCTGCTGTTGGTGTTTTGAGAAACACCCATGCCCAAAGAGACGATCCTTGCGAACTTCTCCGCGCACAAATACTCTACCGGGTGATGCTGTATTAAGATGGTACATTCACGTTCACGACGAACCTCATGCGCTCAACATCTCTGCCTTACTGATGATACACGCGAGGGTAGAATTTAGAGGCTTCTCTCGCGAGGACCAAATAAAAAAAGCATAGCGCCTCCGTGGACCCCCCAGGGAAGAGAACATGCCATCTCACACCCCGTTTTCTCGCATGTCAAGCCGACGTTCAACGAGTATCTGGGAAGGGGGCAGCGGCTGTGGGGGTTAAGCGTGCACTGGCCTCGATCTGAAACAGACTTGCAGGGGTCCAGGCTCATCTGAACCAACAACTGTGCTTCAACTTCCGATCTCGCCTCCTGCGACTCATCAACATCGAATGTTGCCCCTGTCCATTCCGCGCTCTTCGTATTGCAAGAACAGCGAGTCATGCTCCCCGTCCGTCGACCACTTGCACTTCTTCACCAAGCGCACTCATGACAGTCGACTAAGTGGCAAGCCTCCAAAATCCTTTGAGACATCCGTGGGGCATCATCCCACGTCCAGAAGCCACGATGTGACACTGCTCTTGGTCGCAACGTGGTTGAGGATCAGAACCCAGAACCTGCAAATTCCCCGAACGGTTGAAGGCCTTTTTCGCAACCAAGACACAACAATGAATGGTTAAGGATCGCATCCGCTTGCTTCCATGTGCCTTCTTCAAGCCTCGCTTCCGGAGGGCTCGATGCCTTGACAATGCTCCGTTTTCTTTAACCCACCAATGCCAATAAAGACACGTCTGGGTATCTTAGATCGGCATTCTCCTCAAGAAATTCCATCCACCGCTTCAGAAACGCACTGCCTCTGTACAAGTCGAACAAATATAGTATGTCAGACAGAGACGCTCTCACAGGGCGGTAGCTCAAAAGAAGAAACTCACCTCTTCACTGTTTCTGAATCGCCTATCACAGTTAACGAGCGTTTCGGTCGTGACATGGCGACTGTGCCCTTGCATTAACAACGCCGTCCGTCATATTCGTATTATCTTGCAGCACCCCACAACTGGCGCACAGATTTCCTGACGTGGCACCCCCCGAAGGATATGATGGGGCTCCAGTATGTTTGCCTTGGATGTGATCCGGGATCCTGGAACAGAGATCCACGGTCCATATGCCTAGCCATGGCCGCCAGGGAGAAGAGAGGAGGTCAAGGGTAGGTAGACGCGGGTTATGTAACTCACCATTGAGACGACGCTTCTCGCCGAGAAATCCGACTTCCCCATCGGGGTTGCTCCGAACCAGGCTGACGATGACAGCCTCTTTTTCGCGGCCCTGGAATCCGTCGACACTGCCCAGCTCAATGCCAGGAAAGGCTTCCTTGAGCGGGGCGAGGATCGCAAGCTATATTGTGGCCCAGTCCGTCAGTCATTTCATCTCATGTTAGGCGAGCAAGTAACAGCGGGAAATGCGCCCGTCCGCATGAACACCTTGATAATACCAATGCGATATAATGCAGCCCTGCGGGACGGGGCCACGGGAATGCGGATGTACCCACCTGCGCATTGTACGGCGTCACCACTGCGATGTCATCGGGCCGGACCCCGGCTTCGACCAGCGCTTGCACGTGCTGGCGCACCAACGCTGCCTCCATCCTGAAGTTATTGTTAGCTGATAATTCCCATTCTGAGGGCTACGTTGCGTCTCGGGACCAAGAACTGCCGCTCCTGCCCCTGAGACAAAAGAATGGAATCGAAATAGGGAAATGCGTACGCATTGCTCTTGCTCTCGCCGTGAAGGCTCCTCCGCACACGCCCCTTGTTGTCCTTGTCGTTGTCTGTCTCTTCTTCGTTCCGCTCTGGGAAATCTCCACCTTGCGTGTCGATGAAGATGAGCGGCTCGGTGGCTGTGGTGGATGTCAGTCAATATCCTCGATTTTCGGATATCTCGCTGGGTCTGGGGAGGAGCGCCCGTTCCAGGATTCTCGAAACAAAAGTAGAAAGGACAAAACGGGAGGAAACTCCCTTCAATTGAGTACTCACTATCATCAGTGGATTTGACCTCATACGGCAACCCCTTTAGTAACCTGTCCTTTACAGAATCGGCTGCGACCAGCTTCGATTCATAGAGTACATCTGAGGGGAACCGCATGATATTTTCGTGCATACGGTACTGCGTAGTGAGCATTCTCTTGATCGAAGGCCCGTGTAGCGCCAGGAGGCGGTCAAAAAGGGTCGTCTCCAGGGTTACCGCCCCCGTTTCGCCGTCGCCGCTTGGCTTCTTGGTGCCCTTGAGCGACTTGATCGTCGGCGGCAGCTGTAGGTGATCACCAGCGCATACCGCCTTCTTCGCAGAGAGCAGCGGGACCCAGCACTGTGCCTCCAACGCCTGGCTAGCCTCGTCTATGATGACCACGTCAAAATTCTCGTCGCGCAGCTGGAAACCACCGGCTCCATGTAACGTCGCGAGAACAACTTTGCTGCTCGCCACAAGGCAACTGACACAACGGCGCTCGCGCTCACGGTACTCCTTTCGCAGTACCTTGAGCTCGCCATAGATAGCCTTGCGCTCGCGGCCGGTGCGTGTCTTCCGGATGGACGCCTGCTTGGCGTCCATCTCGGCGCGGATATCCTTGACGATATTTCCGGCTTCGGAAGTTCGCGTTAGAACGTCGAGAGAGTGATTCAGGACTGAAGGCAGAAGGCGTGCTGGATGACCTAGTCGGACAATAGGAATTTTGTGGGGAGCGAGGCGCTCCACGATGTTGTCGACAGAGATATTGGACGGGCCGCAAACGAGAACGCGCAGGTTGCGTTTGAGCATCTGGAGGATGAGCTCGATCAGGGTGTGCGTTTTGCCCGTCTGGAAAGTGTTAGTTAAGAACAGCATAATGGTATAGATACCTAGTCACTTTCCCCAGGAGGCCCATGTATGAGTGCTATCTCCCTCGAAGCCAGGGCAAACCGAATAGCATCCTTTTGCGAGGCGTTCAACGTCGGGTCAACCCATTCGATATCCCGTAACTCGGGATCTATGCTCAGATCCACTGGCACTGGCGATGGCGAGGATTGCCCAAACAAGACGCGTATGAAGACAGACTGCTCCGACTCCGTCATCTTCTGCAGTTTCGTCATCGTCCCGTTCATTCTATCCCACCCCACCCCACCGTCAGCTAAACCTTGCCCACCCCATCTCAGCAAAGGGAATTCAAGGTTCCCCTACGATCCTCACCTCTTGTACGTAACGTCATCTGCCAACTTCACAATCCATACCCTCCCGCTCAGGGTAGCACCGACGTCTTCACGCTCCTCGTCAAGTGCCACCGCAACAACGCCGCGGCCGACCCTCGTCACAACCCCCTTGGCGCCTTTCTTTTCCAGTTCGCGTACCTCACGCTTCTTCGCGCTACCAGCCGGCTGCTCCGCAACCAGCACGATGTCGCCGGACCGGATCCCATGCTCAGGCAGCTCCGATACATCACCCTTCGTGGCGGCGTCAGGCGCAAGTTCCAGGACCGTCTTGCCGCCAAAACCGGTGCGCTGCGCAGAGACGACAAGATTCGTCAGAGCGACACCGGCGCGCTGCAGAGTCACGGGAGCATGGGCGCCGATGAGGCTGCTAGTCTCAGCAATCTCCGCTGCGAGCTCGGCCGCTAGCAGCTCGAGTTGCTTTGAGGAGAAGGCGGCGATGTCGACCGGTTCTAGCCGTGAAGCCATTGCGGGGCGGAATTGGTTGTTTGTCCGGGATGAGTGAGGCGGCTGAATGGGGTAGGTGAGTGAGACGGAGCAGTGAGTGTCTTCATTCGTCAGTGGGTTGCGTGTGGAGGAAAATTAGAGTTTCAGCAAACGACTGAATTGAGGGTCAAAATGGAATTGTTCATCCACTAACGACCACAAATTGGGCGTAAGCCATGTCTGCACTTACTCTTGGTTGGGAGGAGTTTATTCAACATAAGCTTGTCGTTCCTAGAACGAGTCCTACCTCAACGAGGAGTCCAACTCCTCGCATCAAGCGTTTCCATCCAGCCTATCCCACACCCAGCGGCCTTATCCCTCTACAAATTATCATTACAATCATCTCTTTACGACTTTCCCTGAACGGCAACAACCACGACCAATGAAGCTACCGTGACGGTAAACGCTATAAATGACACAAACATGATGGTACCACGACTTGCGGGGAACTTCCCCTTGATCACCCAATACTGGGCCGACAGGTACCGTTTATACCCCAAAAACAAGATGAGGATACTGATCCCCAAGAAAGCCGCTCCGAGTGGCTTTCCCAGATGCCGCAGGCTGTCCGCCTGGTCGCCATCCTCAGCGAGGGACGTGTTGAGACGGAAGAGTTGTGTGATAGCGATGCCGATTGAGGCAAACGCCAACGATGTACGCAGCCATGCCAGGAATGTTCGCTCTAATCGGAGCGGTCAGTATTTATTGACCACTAGTCTGTTACTGCTTGGTGTACCTAGCGCCAGGTGGTCGCGAGCGACGCTCCCTTTATTCTCGAGCTCGATGCTCTGAAAGTACTGAAGCCCCTTCCACCCCTTTTCGCTGTGTTGCCTTGCCGTCGCGATGTCGCCAGGCGTGTCCGACTCGTGACCCTGATCATGGGCCGAAGTTCTCCTGCTCGGGGCAGCCGATCTTCTTCGTGGCGAGCTACTCGTGTGTGTCGGGGGGGTTTGGTACTGCAAACTTCGGTACCGCTCCGGCTGCCTCGTCACGACGCCTGCTTCGTCTCCGCTGCCTTCCTCTGGGATTCCTGATCCGTCGAGTCTCTTTGGGCGCGGTAGATGGGGGAACGTGTAGGAGGAACCCGTTCGCGGGGACCCCGTGAGAAGCGGCTGTAGCCTGGGGCTCCCTAGTCGAGGGCTTCCAGGCTGGCTGAGCGAGTCTGCACGTTCGCGAGCGCCCTTAAGAAATCACATGTCAGTTACGCGGAGTTTTGCTTGCTGTACGCGGTGTCCAGTAGAGACCAACTATTTGATTGAAGAGATCATTCGCAGAAGGTCCGAAAAGAGACTCGACGACACGAGCCATTGTTACGTAAATTATCGCGACAGAGGCAGGGTGGGCGAAGAGGGACTCCAGGGCCTTCAAACAAAAACGGCTGGGGAACCTGGAAGGGTGGAGACGGGCTGACTTCGAAGAACTTACCCTTGCTCGGCGCCGAATAACAGCCGCGCAGGGCAATTTGACTTTGGACTGACCTCGAGGATATCACTGAGACGCTCCTGCGTTGATCTCCTTGGAGGGGGACCAGAAGTCAACAAACTGTGAGAGCCTGTCGTCGGAGCAGACGACATGGAATTTGAAGGGACATCATCGGCCATGGTGTACCAAAATGTGACTTGGTTCAGACCATTGTGTGAGGTCAAAGCTACCCCGCGAACGTTGCGATGGCGTGACACACGGCTAATATTGCGGGCGCAGAGGTCCAAACTGAGATAATCAGTTACTGCCGTCGTTTGAATAGGAGACTGTTGGATGGGGCGAGGCTTATGTTATGTAAGAATAAAATGGTGTTTGGGTAAAAAAAGAAGTGCTCGCGTCATCTTGCATTTGGCATCTCCTTGCGCGAGCCCGCCTGGGCCACCAAGTGGCGCTGCGCAGTGCGATCTGGGATTGACGAATCACTGGAGCCGACGATCAACTCCCCACCTGGACGATTTCCAGGAACCAAGGCCCTCTCCAAACATCGATGTTTTAGTGCCTACCAGGCAGTTCAAGCTGCGTTCAGTAAAGCTTGGTGGAAAGACAGTGAGTCGGCATGGAAATAGATCCAGACAGCTCCCACAAGCCGCCGTTCAACCTGAAACCGTCACTCCTGTCAACTGAAAGGTATCTACTCGGTAGGTAAGGAACCAAGGGTCTCTAACCACCTCATACACATCCCATATTGACGGGAAGATGCAGCTCATGCCAATCCGTTTGTGCGATGGATCTAATTAATCTTAAGACAGACGATACTATAAGAGACGATACTATAGAGGCTCTACCGCGAAAGCCTGTGAGTATCGGTTTGTTTGGGAAGGTACGAAGTATGAAGTAAATGTCGATAGCTTATTGCAGATTTTTTCTCGCTCCTTGCTCCTCGTCCTCTCGCACACGTGTTTCTATAAGCGAGTTCGAGATGCTTAAATGTATGTACCAGAACCTTACAGTTGAAAACAAACGTTGGCTTTTGTTCTTTGGGACGGGAATGCATGGCTTAAAGCCTCTTTCCTCGCTTCAAGCTTTAAGCCTGATGGTTCTACCTGAGCCTGGGAGAACATCGTCAAAACACTCCAAAACCGAATACGCCCGTGCTAGAGAATCAGCCTCGGACTATAGATCGTTAGTAGATGTTGTAAGAAAACATTTTGTATCAAAGCACTTTTACAGAGCGCTCAATGCCCTGGTCCAAGGCTCCACCCCTGATGAGCCAAGCGGCCCGCTCGATGCCCGGCTCTGCCGCAGCGGAGCCGCCGACTGTCCCACGGGTGTGTGGGGCCAAAGACGCAATTGCCTTGCGGCTTTCAACCTGGATTTAACGCCCGACCCTCAAAGAAGCCTCTCAATATTTTTGTGTTGCGCGACATCCAACCCCAACCCACCGCATTCTTTCAGGTAGACAAAACGAAGTAATCTGTGTCGCCGCGAATCGCCTTCTTCAATTACTAGACAAAGATGGCCAGGTGGGTGGATTGGTCCAAGACCACCCGCTCCAGAGACTATCGCGGCACCGGGTCCTTCGCGACATTCCTCATCATCGGACGTTCGTGTCCCCCTTTCCGCACCCCTCTCAAAGACATGCAAGCTAACCCCTCATACATAGCCGTCTGTTTCTTCCTCGGCATCCTCTTCGCCTCCTTCCCCTACGACTTCCCCCTCCTCTGGACATCCGACCCCGTCTCACCCACCTACTATGACCAGCTCGAAACCCACCTGCGCTTCATGCACCAAGCACCGCCGCTCATCGCCCGCCTCCTCAACATAATCGTCTTCCTCGGCTTCCTCGGCTTCTTCATCAAGCTGTTCCGCCCCTCGGAAGCAAACGTCCTCTTCGACGGCGCCTCGCTCGTGCTCTACGTCATCGGCGCAGGCGTCTACATCGCCAACATCGTCAAGGGAATGCGCGCCGTGAGCGCCGGTGCGTGGGACAAGGTCGACGGCGGCACAGTGGTGCACGAAGGCCCGCTATCGGGCTCGGTGGTGCTTGGCCGCGAGGAGTCGCTGCGCGTGCTGAGCGCCAGCAACACCATCCTTGCGCTGGTGCTAGTGGGTGTCCTGGTGCTGCAGGCCGGGCAGTGGTATGCCGAGCACAAGGAGGCGGACGAAAACGACGAGATGGAGCGCCAGGATGCTGCCAAGGCAGGGAACGGGAGCGGGAAGAGGAAGGGCCAGTAACGGACGGGCAACCTACATTGCATTACTGTCGAACAAAGGGTTGAGCAGTTCTTGGGTTTGGGGGTTTTGTGTTTATGTTTGCATACAGGCATGGATATAATGAGCATATCGACCACGGGAGGGAAAAGCGGCATGTTCTAAGCACGATATCATGGTGGACGGTGTGAGGCCATTGCCAACTATCTCGGGAGTTCCGAGCGTAAATAACCCGCATGAAAAGGGGGGGATCGAAATATCCATTTTGCATGTCACACTATGTTGATAGCGAGTATACACACCCAACGTCCAATGCACTCGCAATAATACTGTCTGATCCAAGAGCCTTGATATACACCAAACCACCCAGTGCCCTTGATGCAGACTGAGATTCCAAACGCCCAAACCATGATAAGACAAGCATTGATAGCCAATGCCGGGATCTTCCCAAGCCCCGCCTGGTGGCTGAGGATACAAATATTCAAATACACCCCGAACGCACACACATCACTCGTTCACCCCAAAATGCTTCCCTTGCCAAGCATAGTCATTGCTCTTCGGCACCACAGGCGCCGCATCTTGCCATAATCTGCCCAGCAAGCCCTCCCCCTTCTTGACGCCCCTTCTCCTCTCATCCTCCGCAATCCTCAAGATGAGCTCCCCGAACAACCCATTCGCCCACCCAAACCAGCTCCGTGTCCACTGGAACTCGCTCCACGCATTGACTGTCTCATGGATAACGCCCTTCCCGGCAGTTGAGTCCAGCACCATGCGCAGCTGCTCGGCAACGACTGCGTCTCGCGCAGCACCCGCCGAAATACCAGCGAGGTCGTCATACGCCGTGAGGGCAGCCACCGTAGCTGCCATGGGCCAGCCCTTGCCCGGACCGAGATGGGGGCCGCCAACGGCAGATAGGACAGGCCCTTTGGCATAGTATGGGTTTGCCATACTCAAGACGAATTTCCGCGTGTTCTGGTAGACGCGAGCGAAGTCGTGTTTCTTCTCTGCCTCCTCTGCAGCGAGTTCCGTCTTGGACTTGGGCTTGGCGGCTAGGTCCTGGGAGACGTGGGTGTAGTTCCAGAGTGGCAGGGCCAGGAGAGACGGAACGTTGGCGTCGTCCATCAGGTTTGCTCCCCCGTATCCGTCAACTTCGTAAGCAAAGATATCGCCGAATTCGCGATGCGCAACCACGGCATCGACGGCAATGCCGTTCCGGATAGTGGCCGCTAGCGTGCGCATTTCCCCGGTGAGGTTGGCGGCCTGAGGGTCATCGGTTGATAGCCCTTCCATGATCATCGAGGCCTGCTCCAGGTATGCGGCAAACATCATGTTGGAAGGCGTGAGAAGCTGGAAGATACAGGCGTCATCGCTAGGGCGGAAGCCTGTGCGCACCATACCGTTCTCCTTCACGGGGTTACCGAGACCGTCGTTGGTCAAAGTCTCCGAGCCGCGGTCGGTGTAGCCTGTGAATGTCCACGCCGACGGCTGGACGCGTCCCTCCTTATCGTAGGTGCCCAGGCGCATGGCCCCTGCTGCGTCCACGGCAGCCTGAACTGCTTTGATCCAGCTGTACTTGCCAAAGAAGTCGAGGTCGCCCGTCCTCTCATAATACGCAGCGCTGATCTGAAGGAACGAGGCGAGACTGTCAAGCTCCCATTTGCAGTCAAAGACCAGCAGCGGGTCGTAGCTGGGGTTGGGGTGGTTCCGGCTGTATGCGCCGTTGACTGTTGGCTTGATGCCGGACTCGGGCGGCGGCTGGAACGAATGGCAATAGGGGGATATGACGATATATCGCGCGTGCGAGTTGATGAGCCCCCGCCAGAGGCTGGCAAGCGAATCCGGCTTCGTGGAGGGCTCGAGGAGCGATACATACGAGTAGATCTGTGAGGCCGAGTCTCGCAACCACATGGCACTGCAGATGGTCAGCAAACCGCATCAGTGCAAGAAGCTGGCGAACAATGGCTCACTCGATGTCGCCAGTGATGACGTATGTCAGTTCCTCATCCGTCACCGTCGACACGCCCGTCTCTTCGTCGGTAATGTTCGCGAAGCCTCGCCACTTCACCATCGTATCGAGCGTATTCGGGTAGCTATTCTCGAAGAGTCGGAACAGATCCGGGTCCTCGATAACCGACCGCATATGCTCAATCAGCGCCTCCATGGCAGGCAGTGGAAACGTTCGACATTGCTTAGGAGGGCGCACGTAGGGGAACTTGCGTCTCCCTTTGGACCGGGGCTCGGGAGCTAGCTGCTGTAGCATCTCGAAGCTGTCGCACCGTACCGATTCGTTCCGACTTGGCTCCGGGTCCGCCGTCACAGAAACCCCCGGCGCTAAGCCTCCAGCTGACGGAGTCGGTTCGTCGCTCGCCTCGGTTCCATGTGTTGGCGATGGCAGCGGTGGCGGTGCAGTCTCCTGCGGCGTGCTGGTGTCAGAACTTGTCCTTACTGGAACCGGGACTCGGATCGGGACGTCTTCGTTGACCACCGTCGGTTTCTGCCAGTCCGGCGAGGCGGAATCATTTCCGGAGCGCGTCACCAGCGGCGAGTACCAATATAAAAGGGAAAGTAACAGGGCGCCCTGCAAGATGGCAATGAAGAACAGCCTCGCCCGCCGCGACCCGCCGAGTACAGACATGGCCATCTTGCCCGAGGAGTATCTCGAACCGCAGAGGAGTCTTCAGAGTCGACGGCATAAGAGAAGTTTTCGCGTCAGGGGGCTGACAGGATCGATCCAACGCGCCCCGCGCTACAACATGGCGAGGACAAGGCGACAGGAAGGATCGAGGGAGTCCACCAACGGCCACTGTGGCGCTGTAACAAAGTCTGTCGACGTCAAGACTGGCAGACGAGCGTAAAGCGGGACTAGCGAAGGGGAAAGGGAGGTCCATTTTTCTAGCCCGTCGACAGAAGAAGGTGTGGTGTTCTCTAGTGTAGTGTCCTCCCTTGGACCCTTGGGAATCGTGCAGTTGCTTGGCAATATTCCGTCCTAGGGGCCCGTTCCTGACTACTAGCTCTCCACTCCATGCGTATTCTAGACATGTCTCGAGCCAGTGGAAATGAGTATGCGCACTACCGAAAGCCGGGCTGGCTCTTGCTCCTCTTTGCAATTAGCTCCGCCATCGTTTTCCTTCCTACCGGACACTCTGTCTTTCTCATCGTTTTCCCTCTTGCAGCCTTAGCCAGGCTAGCATGGCCTTGGCGTCCGTCGCTGCAACACCGGCTGAGCTGAAAGTCGCACTCAAGCTGTGCGCTGCAGGACGTGTAACTGAACCCTGGCCAGTCGGGTAATTTCAAGGGAAACCAGCCCAGGCGACTTAGACCCCGCCTCTTTTTGCCGCGTTTTAATAAAAAGCCATCTAAAAGTATGCCTGTATTTCAGTGCCTTTCATCGACTGGGATCAAATATGTCTAACACAACAGAGATGAGGTGAGCAGCACACGATGTCAATACAGTGAGAACCTTGACGGGTGTTAAAAACCTGGGGAAAGCCGGGATGTGTGGATCCCTGCCAGAAGTGTCGAATCCCTGCTTGCCTGGCGATCAGCCGCTTGCCAGGACCGTTACCTAATAGGGGGCCCCGTCAACACACAGGACTGAGCGTTCGAATGTGTAGCGTACTAACACTCGGGAGATACACATGTACACACCGCGCGATGTCTATAAACCAACTCAGACAGCTGCTTGTCAGAGATAATGTACCATTCCACCTAAGCACTAAATTAAAAACACGAGTTAACTAAGGAGTGATGTCGGGTTTCAAACTTCATTAGTCTCTTGACGCTATTTGCGGCCATGTCTAGTCATACCACACAATAGGGGTTAACCCCGCATCCTCCTCCATCGCCAGATCACAAGTTTTCTCCCACAGGGCAGAGTTGAAGGCATTCCACCAACCCCCCTTCCGTTTTCATAACCTCCGACCACGCCAAACCCCCATCCTAGGAATGCGTTATAGCCCACGGGTCTGAAATCCCGCCGACGCCAAAGAATAGAACATAACCACAGAAACCGAGGACGCCAAATCAAGACAATACGCTGACCAATCCAAAGAGTTGCCGTCGTAGAGAGGATCAACTACGAGAAATGTAGTAATAGAACATGTTACAAGCCGACTTTCTGTGGCCTTTGTCCAGCTGACTTCCCTAGCTAGTGGAAGTTGGCTGGTCCCTGGGCGTTCGGATCGGGGTCCATATGTAGCTGGTAGTAGCTAAAGAACCTGCTCTCTGCCTTGAGACGTGTTGCATCATCCAACTCCCCAAGAGGTATGCCGTTCTCCTTTGCCCCGAGCTTCGATTTTCCGACGACGGTCGAGATTGATTGAGGTCTACATGCATTGTTAGTATTGATATCATAGGAATCGTGACAGAAAGCCAAGCAAGCATACCCAAACAATTCTCGATCAACCGCCATGAATTCCTTCATGGCATCCTTACTGCCACGCTGTTGGAGATAGTTGAGATAAACTTGTCCCAGCTCCTGTTTGATGGCTGCAGAGAGCCGGCTCTTGGTGCGCATCTCCATAAAAGCATTCTTGATCCTATTGCCGCGCTGGATTTCTTGCGTGGCGTCCGTTGGTTGCTCAAGTTCAAACTCCAGCCACTTTTGCCAAAAGTGCCGACTATCCGCGTACCACTGAACATTCTTCGTAAAGACTGTGCGGGCCTCGTCAACTGAGCCTTTGACCTTCCATAGCAAGAAAGCCCACTGCGTGACGAGGGCAGCCTTGGTATAGATATCGATCAGCGGCGAGTCGATCTGGACCTTCAGCACATCTATTGCAGACTCCAGACCGCTCTGCCGACGCTCCAAGTCAGCCCACGAGGTGATGACCTCGACGCTATCAGGAAGTTGGGTCAGGATGGCCGCATGTATGTCCCTGGCAATGTCGATGCGGCCGCAGGCTTCTTCAAAGTATGCAAACTGTAGCCGAATACCTGGTCTGCTGATCGGCACGTACATCGTTGCCGCGCGGAGGTAAACGTTACGAACTTCTTCCTCCTTGCCTTCCTGGGCCGACATCCATCTAGCGTAGCGGAACCAGAACTCGTCGTAAAACGCGCAAGTGACGAGGCACCTCTCGTACAGGAAGGCAATTCTATTGTAATCGCTCTCGGATTCCTCAAAGTCCAGGTATTTCCGCCAGTTAGCGAGCTGGGGATGTTCCAGCTCCGTGACGTGAAAGTATGGCCGCTTGATCTCAGATTCGTATGTCCACCGCTTGGTTGTCTCCGTTTGAGTGGTCTGGAAAGTCTGGTAGAACATGGCATCGATCTTCGCCCGGATGTCGCGCTCCAGCTCCAGATCTGTCTTTTGGATGCCAAATTGGAGGCTTTCGGTTTCAACCTCAGATTGGTACTGAGCTAGCACTTCGGCCGAGACAAGCTCCGTAACAGGCCGGTTGTGCGACAACTGACGCAGCCGCTCGAAGTAGCGAGCATATTGATGCATGGGAATATGGATGACACGGCTGAGGATAGCGAAGATTTTATCTTGCGCTTCCTGCCTTTCCTCGTACTCGAGATACTTGTCCCAAAAGGGATGAGCGAGGAAGTCAAGCCCAACATGACCAGCGGCACGTTCGAACAGCCTGTAAGCCAGGTCAGCAACAGCTGCAGTGAGGAGGGGGGGTTGGAACATCGGGGTGGAAGGGGAGTCAAATACAAGAGGGGAACTTGGTGTAAGCGACGAATCCATCCAAAGCAGCCAAACTACATCTCAAGATGACGTGCGAACTGGGAACGGGTAGAGAGCCACAGAGCGAGGATTATCTGCCGGCGAGCAGCAGAGCCTGGTAGATAGTGTGAGAGAACAATCCCAACAAAGGATGGCTGCCTTTGGTGTTTCTCACCATGTCCGTACGGTTCAATGTATGTTGGTACTCCTCGGGAGTCGGCAACCGGCCGCGAGTGGGCTTGCAGGTTTCGCTGTGTGTGAGGTGGTTATGGGTTGGGAAGAAAATACTCCGTGCCTACTTACTCTCTCACGAGGTGCGGGATGTGAGTTGTTTCCATTTTGAAGGAGCAGTACTCTGTCCAGAGATCAACCGAATTGGTTATGCTTGCGCAACCCCTCTCATAGACCTGGTGTTCTAATTAGCCCTGGAGTTCTGAGGAGGGAGGGATGATACGTACCATCTCTGCCGATTCTGGGCCCGAAATATTGAACTCCAGATCTGCATACTTCTTCCAGTAACCGAAAAGTAGGGGGAATTTCAGGAGGAACCGGTCATAGGTGTCCCGGAGAGTCGCCAATGCCTGAGGACTGGAATTGCGGTTCAAACCGCCTTCCAGTCCCTCGCATGCGCGCACCAGCTTTTCCCAGTTCTCAAAGCTGTCGGGGTCGGCATCCTGAGGTGTCGCATGTAGGTTAGCGACAAGTCTGTTGGACGAGGTAATGACGATGCACTGTTGCTAGGTTGAAGCATTGTAACTTACAATGTCAGAGTTCAGGCGCTTGATCTCCATGTTCTCCTCATCAGATCCTCCATAGTTACTGAAATCACCCATAGCTGCGGAGGAGTTGAACACCTCGGCGAGGCTCGCGCGTCGAACGATTACTGGCTTATGGTAGGGAATGAACGTTTCGCAGGCACTAGGATAAAGTTCTATTCGGATGACCTTCCAGCTGTCAAGTTGCGCAGGTGCGGGAGCCTTGACACGATGATGGTGGTGATCCTGAAGTTGCGGAGGTGTGAATGAGCAAGGTGGCTGGTGCTGGTCAACGGCAGTGCGACCTTGGAGAAAAAGCTGTTGGAAGCGACCGCGCCGCACGGGTCCGGATCCAATGGAAGGAGCTTCAAAACTGCGCGTCGGCAGAAATCTTGGCAAGCTCGGTGGGGTCCAGACTCGGTTGGCCAATTGGAGGTCTCCAACTAGTTGCAGTGGGGCTAGGTTAGGTAATCGGCATCGCCGATAAAAAGCTTTTTCGAGGCTGCGCTTTGTGCACTTCTTCCTTTTCCACAAAGGCTAGTGATGATTCCAATTTCATGATAGGAAGAGTATGATTCTCAATTTAGAGAACATGATCTCACCATAAATAATTCTGAAGCCTTGATCGACACAAGCATATGCGTAAGCATGTGCGTGGCTTTCACGCCGATCTTCTGGATCTAATGCAATGCGTTAAGTCCATTTCTTTCCTGAACTCGGTTCATATATCTAGGCTTTCTACATTTAGTTACATAGATTCAGTCCAAGCGGGCATGTGGCTCAAGATATTGGACAAGTGACATTTTGGTGCTGTTTGCTTCCCCAACCATATGCTTGATATATCTACCCGGACTTGAGGGGAGCTCATCGCCAGCTGTGAAAAGGTATCGTTCGTGATATACGGACTTGAATTTCCCGTCACCAAGTTTAGAAACTTTTCTTGACGGAATGTCAGAGTCAAGAGCTTTTAATTTTCCGGAGAAATTTGCTTCAGGCGTGCCACGATACGAAGGTCAGGCCAGAATAACTGGAGGTTCGTCGGCAAGCGGGAAACCCCGCGATCCTCGAACGCGGCTGTTTGAGGCTGATAAAAGAACCAAATCCTAGGCGGTAAAACAGCCGAATCACAGCGCGCTGGATGCTTGTGCACGCTACGCTGCTTGCGCTGCGCAGGTCTACTGGCAGTAAGAGCACGGGCTTAGAGCTGGGCGTCATCAACAAATTCTACGTGTCCCACCTTCCGGCCTGATACTGTTCGCGCCTTCCATTTGAGTCCGAGTACGGCTGCGTACCGCGACCGATGATCTGAGTGAGCGCCGTGCATCTTGGCCACGTGCATTGTAAGGAAAAAAAGAATCCGGCCGCAGATTTTCGGCAAACTTACAGCTTGAGCAGCCAGAGCCGATATGCGCCCTCCGCCCCTCCTCAACCATTCGCATCTCGACAACCTCGTCCTCGCCGTGGCTAGGGTTACCCCTGAGCATGGACTCCAACCAGCCCTCGCCGGCCCTATGGACCGGCCAAGCTCCATCTTCTGAGAAGTCCAGCCAGATCCTCATTCGCGAGTATCCCCACCGAGCAATCGCCATTGCTACACCGTCCCACGCCCTGATCCTGCGACACAGCTCCACGGCAAGCGAAGCAATTGGGAATGGGTCTCTCCCCTCCATCGCTTCTGCTCGCCCGCGCGCATCCAGTTTTGATAATGGGACAGCCAAGTGCATGGTCGAATTCTCAACAACTCGAAACAACCTGCTCGCCGACTACCGCCCGCTCACGCCGCGGCCTATCTATGGCACCCTGGGCCTGATCTCGGTAGGCCGGGATGTGTTTCTATGCGTCATCACCCAGGCTTCGAGAGTTGCGACCGTCCGGCCAGGCGAAACGGTGGAGAAGATTGAGGGCGTTCAGTTTTTCTGCCTGAATTCGGCCGACTATGACGATGTTGTCGCCCTCGATCCGTATGACCTTGACGATGACGCTTCGTCTGTATATGGACAGAATCTCGGCCGCAGAGACGTGCCTATCGAGCACCCATGCTTAGAGCTACAGAAACTACTGGGCAATGGCACATTCTACTACAGTACCGACTTTGATGTAACAAATCGGATGCAAGACAGGTACGGACTGCGCCTTTCCGTCACTTTCAACCGAAGCTCTCTCTGACACCTTCAAAGACCAGCAGATGCAATCGCATTTGATATTGATAACTTTGACGAGTCTTTCCTCTGGAATTCGTATATGATCCAACCCCTTGTCGAGTTCCGGTCCCGACTGCAGCAGCAGGAGAGAAACGCACTTGATGCCTCGAGAATTCTAACGTCGGCAATTCGTGGCTTTTGCAAGAGTTGGACTATCCCGCAGGGTTCCGCCCCTTTGAGATCCGCGAAGACAGGGTTGCCCTCCTATTTGACCATCATTTCTCGCCTCTCGTGTAGGAGGGCGGGTACCAGGTTCAACTCTCGCGGCATTGACGATGACGGAAACGTTGCCAATTTTGTCGAGACGGAGACAACGTACTGGAGTCCATCCGGCGTTGTCTTTTCATATGCTCAAGTACGAGGCTCCGTTCCTGTGTTCTGGGAGCAAGCTGCTGGTCTCTTGCCGAACCAACAAAAGATTACCGCCACTCGTTCCACAGATGGAACGCAGCCAGCCTTTGATAAGCATTTTGCGGATCTTGAGCAAACTTATGGTGCCGTACACATTGTGAATCTACTCAGTACTACGAAGCAGGGGGAATATGACCTGATAACTCTTTACCGACATGGGGTTAACCACTGTCCTCTATTTCGACCCCCAGGTGGCCACTCTCGAGACCATGCTCTGCTCAGAACCACTGAGTATGACTTTCATGCTGAAACAAAGGGCCCACGGGGTTATGAGGCAGCAGATCAAATTCGGCGGTATATAGAGAAATCTGCAGATGGATTTGCTTACTACCTTGCCCAGGAGTCCGATGAGGCCCCTGAGTCGAACGGAAGGTCGTCTAGTCCAAGAAGCCGCCGCTATATTGTTGTTCTGCAACAAGAGGGTGTTTTCAGAACCAACTGCCTTGACTGCCTCGACAGAACGAATTTGATTCAGACCATCATTTCCCGGATGGCTGTCGAGGCATTCCTTGGGCACAGGGGCGAAGAGGCACAATCTGACTTCTGGTCACGGCATGCCAGCCTGTGGGCCGACAACGGCGACGCCCTGTCTAAGATATATGCGGGTACCGGCGCTTTGAAGTCGTCATTCACCCGACATGGGAAGATGTCATTCGCAGGAGCGATTGCTGATGTACGCAAATCGGCGACCAGGCTGTATTACAACAACTTTGCAGACAAAGCACGTCAGATCACGATCGATACGCTCCTTGGAAGGCTGGTTGGTCAGGCACCGGTGGTTTTGTTTGACCCAATTAGCGATTATGTCGCCGGGGAACTGCAACGCCGGAGCCGCGAGTTCTCGTCAACCGAGAAAATACACATGTGAGTACCGTGACAAGCAAGATGGAAGATGCGGTGCTAACGATGGGTAGCTGGGTTGGGACTTTCAACCTTAACGGCCGAACTAATGGAATCGATGAAGATTTGTCCCCGTGGCTTTGCCCAGCTGAGCTGGGAACTGTCCAGCCTGAGATTGTTGCTGTTGGGTTTCAAGAGATAGTGGAGTTGAATCCCCAACAGATCATGAACAGCGACCCAACCAGAAAGCAGCTATGGGAGAAAGCTATCAAGAAGACGTTGGAAAGTCATTACAACAGACCTGGCGACGACAAATATGTTTTGTTACGGAGCGGTCAGCTTGTCGGAGCAGCATTGTGCATCTTCGTCAAAGCGTCCGTGCTGCATAACATAAAGAATGTTGAGGGTAGTGTGAAGAAGACTGGGCTTTCAGGAATGGCTGGGAACAAGGGTGCGGTTGCGATACGTCTCGATTATGCAAATACCCCGATCTGCTTTGTGACAGCACATCTAGCCGCAGGTTTCACCAACTACGACGAGAGAAACAAAGACTATGCTACCATTGATCGTGGTCTTCGCTTCCAAAGGAATCGGGGAATAGGTGATCACGGTAAGCCTTTTTTGTGCAGTGCCCGAGTCTGACGTGTAGCTGACATTGTCTAGATTCTGTGATATGGTTTGGTGACTTCAACTACCGCATCGGGCTTGGTCTCGAGACAGCCAAAGAGCTGGTGAAAAAACGCGATGTGGAGAGACTTTACGAAAACGACCAAGTATGTTTACGTCTGCTTTTTAAGTGCTCGTTTTTGCTGACCTTTCTGGAGCTCAACCTTCAAATGGTGGCAGGGCTTGCCTTCCGGTTCTACTCCGAGCCTCGCATTACCTTTATGCCAACATACAAGTTCGATGTTGGCAGTGACGAATATGACAGTTCGTGAGTAATGCCTCCATTCTTGGTGGTCTATAGTGGAATCGGGGCTTTCTAATACCTTCCGCAGAGAGAAAGCACGCATCCCAGCCTGGACTGATCGCATCTTGCGAAAGGGGGGCAATCTTCGTCAACTATCGTACAGCTCGGCGCCGCTACGCTTCTCTGACCATAGGCCTGTGTATTCCGTCTTCGAATGCACGGTTAGCATCGTCGACGAGAAGCTTCGCGACAAAATCAGTCGGGAAATTTACGACCGTCGCAAGGTTGATGTTGGAGGAGATACCGTAAACCTAGCCGCCACCGAGGAGTCGGAAGACGAAGACTTGATCGGCTACGATGCCATCGAGCCGGGCCTCCCACCTGCCAGCTCTGATCGGCAGAAGTGGTGGTTGGAAAACGGCAAAATGGCCCGGTCCTCTATTGTTCCACCCAAACCTGACAAGCCAGCGTACCAAACTATCTTGAATCCAAAGAGACCACCGAATCCCTACGCACCAACGGACGAACAGGACTGGGTCAACATCCCACGGTCCGAATCACGGCTTTCATCGTTCTCAAGCATGTCAACCTCCCCATACGAGCATGTTAATCACTCTATGCTCCTTTCATCCTCGGCGTCAAGCACAGCCCCCAGGAAGCTTCCGCCAGCATACGACCCTTCATCTTTGCCAGCTAAGATCGGAAGGATGCAGATTGGGGAAGAGTCGATAGCAACTCAGGCAGAGGGCCCTCCACCTCCACCGCCGCCTCGCCGACAAACGGGTTCGACACATGGAACGCCTTCGACTGCTGCCACACAACAGCAGCTTCGAAAGAAGCCGATACCGACGCCTACATCTTCAGCCAGCTCAGTGTCTGTAGTTTCTCAGCAATCACCAAAGCCTAAGGGGCCACCACCGGTCGCCAAAAAGCCCGCGCATCTAACAGCACCAGCTTCTCCAGCCAGTAGTACCTCAAGCAGCTTTGTTTCAGAGTTAGCGGCCCAACGAGATAACCCGAGAGTCCAATTGCCGGGATTGCCACGTCGCTCTACGGCTCTCGCGCAAGGATCTACCGACGGGGCTTCCACGTTGCCCTCCAGGAACGGGAATGTGAACACAAGAGACGGTGCGCCGCCACAGCTGCCTAGGCGGGCTATCAGCAGCGCGAGCGTGGTCAAGGTGGGGCGAGGAGCGCCCGCTGGAGGAGTCGGGCTGGCCGGACTGGCAGAACAAGAGAAGAGACCACAGCTAGTCTCACAGAAGACACAAAAGTCGCCGGCGCCTCCAGTCCCTAGAAGAGTGCAGGCAGTAGATCTTCTGGGTGATGATGCCGGGTCAGAAATAGGCGGCTGGGAGGCGCTGAAGCCAACGTAATGGTAACCACCGCAATGGGTACCTTGCAAGCCGAGCTGCATGCTGTGGACTCGATGTCGTTTAGAGTTTGGGGAGGACAGGTGCGGCGTTCTAAAAAGAGAGCTTCTTGTCTTTTGTCTGGCTGGAAAATGGTCAATTCACCAGAGGAATTGAGTCTACAGAATAAAGCGCCATGTTACTATGCAACCCTGATGACGCGAGATGCAGCCTCATGGTAAAGATGCGCCACTTCTAGCTCAGCGTCATGCAATAGTAGCCTTGGCGATGCCTGCATACACCTGCAGTCAACTAGTGGGGCATTGCACGCGTGCTTCCCGTCAAGCTTTGCCCAACGTTGGGCGCGACTCGACTTCCATCTATTCTTCCCTCTCTAGGTTCGAACCCTTTTTCCGATTATAGGTAATGATGAGAGAATGGATCTAGCGGAGACCTACCCTACGCAGATGGCCAGAGAGTGTGAGGAATGGCATTGAATCTAGCGTTACGTCATAGTACAGCCCGCCGTTTTACGCCGACTCGCGTAATCGGCACCGGCACACCACGCCGAGCACTGGACACTTTTTTGCTCCCAGACGGCGCTGCGTTAGAGCGTCTGCTCAGGTCACCCCACTGCCTCCGGACAAGCTCATTTTGTGGGATCCATCTCTCTGGACCAATCTGTACCGCGTTCCTGCTGTGTAGGTGCCCAGTGCGCCGGGTGTATGACAAGAAGGGACTGGGTACGTACCTGACAAGAGTCGGCTAGCTCTGGCGTCGCATTGTCAGTGTGGTTGCTTTCGGCTCCATTCCCGTTCTCGAATCCTTTTTTTCTTTGCTCGACAAACATATACTCCGGCTCACTCACCACCAAACGTCCGCCCTCCCCCCCGGCATTCTCCGACTGGATGAGCATGGCGACTCAGGCGCGCCTTCCTCCGTAAAGCCTCCATCCCGATTTCCGACCCCCGATTTCGGTTTTCAGAAGGTCACGGAAGCAGGTCGCCTGCCTGCCTGCTTGCCACCCGCGCACACGAGAAATGGGCATTGGGGCAGCTGCCAGGTGATGCCTTTGTCACACGTGGGGACCTACCCTACCCCAGCGAACCTGCGTGCCACCTACCGAGTCCGCCCCTGGAACGAGCTTGTTCGCATCGTCGGCAAACGCAGAAAACAGATCAATAGCCGGACCCCCTCCTGTTCCGCCCAACATCATTCCTTCTTTTCTCATTCTGCTCCTCTCTGATAGAGGCTTAATCCCGTCGGTATCTGCCCCCTCCAGGCTTCTTGTGCTGTGAGATCGCCTTCCCGGCTGGCTACACCAACACCACTTTCCGGGCCGTCCCACCTGCCGTGGCCACCAAAACAAACATTTCCCCTTGGGAGGCCGGGGACATTATGGATCGCCCTCGCGAAGCCTCCCTATTTGGCGGATCGGTCCCCCCCAGCCCGACACCACCGCTGGCACTGTCGGACCTCTTGGCCCAGAGACCCTTTCCCGCATACACGCCCCCATACGGACGGTACGTGGTGACCCCGGATGCCGTCGACGCGCCCGACGATCAATTTGTCCAAGTCGTAGCAAGCGGAAACGAGACCCAGGCTAGCCCCGAGCCTCAGGAACGGCAGGAAGTCCTGACCTCCGTCGCCGGCCCCGACCCGGACACGGAACCAGCACCGGCCGCGCAGGTGCCAGCCTCCACCACGGATTGGCAGGCTAAGCGAAACCAGCTGCGGCCCAGCAAAAATCAAGGCAGCAAGGCCGACTGGATCCGGGGCTGGAGTGAAGGCGTCAGCGCACACGGTTGTGAAACATATTGTGCGTGTTCCGAGCCGTCTTCCATTGGAGAGCAGACTTTTGCCAGCAAAGGAAGCGATATCAAGAGTGGCGTGCGAGCCATCCTGAGGGTAAAGCGGTCGGTATCTAGCAACACCAACGGCAGCGCTCTACCCGTCACCAACGTTTCCATGGCAGGGGTCTGTCCCCACTGTAGCAGGATGAATTCCCCGCCAAATAGTGCTTCTACGAGCTTGAAGGACCAGAAGATAGAGTTCCACACAAAAGGGAACCTTGCCAAGAAGCTCAACAATCTCCTTCAGCGCGCAAAACCTGGCAAACGGAAAGACAACCATGACACGGGATCATATTTTACACTTGGTGGTGGGAAGGAAGGAACGACTCCGGAAACGCATGCGTCAGGTACTCCGTATTATCCATACGGACCTGGCGGGTCGATATATGGCAAGGTATCAAAGCCCGATTCGCGAACAATACGGGCGTTGGCGAGGGGTGGTGAAAAGGTTGCAACCCTCAACGTGAGCCTGGATGAGAAACTTGTGAACGCGGGGCAGCCGGGCCAGAGGGATAGCACAAACGGCAGTCTCAACTATTCGGACGATTCTGATAGGCCCCATGGCGGCGATGGGATATCCAAGAGCAAAGCTCGTCTTCGCCGAGCCGAGGAGCTGCTCCAGAAATCTTCACAACGCGATATCCGGATATCAACCAATGAATAGAAGCCATGGTGGAAGTGGTCATCTATCTCGATTGATAGGCGCGAGATCACGCCCATGCCGCGGCCTCTGACAAAGCTTCCGGCAAGACAATCTGTCTCAAATATACCCCAAGCTGTTTCCGATCACAAAACGGGGAATACTGTGCCGGGTGGACTGGGGAGCACTCTCAAAACTCCTGGTTGCCCTTCTACCTCGCCTCCATCTGGTTCTACCATGGCTCGTAATGCGGGCTCTGAAAAAATGGTACATTTTGCCCGACTCCCTGCAACCGCTCCAAAACAGCATCACACATGTGTGCACCTCTTGTCTTGCTTTCGCGCAAGACGCAACACTGTTCCCACAACGCCCGCGCCGAGTGTGGGTGATCCCAGTAGCAACTGGAATTCGGCAGCCACAACACCAAGCCGGGGTCCTGGGGCCGGTGCCGGCTCGTAAGCGAACGCTCCTGCCCTTAACTGGGACCTCATATTGCGTGGCCCCCCGAACCGACAAAGCCTTCTGCGGCTTCGTCTAATGGATATGATGACTGGGTTCGACTGGATTGACTGGGGGCATATGGTATCGGAATGGCCATTGCCTGCGTCGTGATGAAGAGCTGGTTGTTTATAAGGCGACCGACAGCGAAAGGCGAATGTACCAAACGTCGTGGGGAAGACTTACTCAGCGGTTCAACAGCGTTTTCGGGCTGATCAGCGGGAGCAGACCTGCAAATTACAGCGGCTCCCTTGCGAGGAAAGGGACGAAATGGCTTTTATACCCTTGTTGGACGGATAGGACTGTGTATATTTGAGAATGTGGCATAGCGGAGTAGATAATAGCGAGATGGGACTGTATAAAGGACAGCGATTACAAATGATACCATACGCCCCCTTTTGCTTAGCTCGGTGACTTTGTTGATCGTCGTGTTTGTAAACTTAGTACATCGTTGATACAAGATGTCTTCTCACAATTGTTGGGCTTGGAGACTTCAGTGTTAGCGATAAAATGGTCGAAGGACAGTGTTTGTCAGTTGAAGATCAAGTAGGGGTTTCGTACATTTTCGCCTTCAGCCCTAATCCCTTCAAAAACACTAACCATCCCATCCTTAACCATACACCCCATCATCGCCATTCTACAGTGACAAAAGAAAAGGGACACCCGTCACCTCATAGATACCCTCACCATCCAAAAAGGAAGCGGATGATGAAAGTGGGATTCGAACCCACGCCCTTTCGGACTACGGAATCGTTCTCCACGATGGTGGAAAGGATGTTATTATGGAATATCCTTAGCGTAGCGCCTCAGACCGCTCGGCCATTTCACCTGTTTCTGTTGGAATGGAGAGGGTATCCCTGGTTCAAGGAGCGGGTGGTGCGGTGTTGGTGGAAACTTTGATCGCAGGGGCTGGGTGTAGATGGTTGTAGATTTGGGCAGACGAGACGCAGGTAGAGATCGGATGTGTGCCGGTTCCCGGCGGTGAGATACACTCGGGACGGGGTCCGCCGTCATGCTTTCGGTATTCTTGGGAGATGGAGGAACGGATCAGGGGAAGTCACAGTCGATGGACAGAGTGATTGTCTGAATAGGGGATGGAAGACGGGAGACAGAAGGTGGCTAGATACGGGGGTGACGTTGACACAACACAAGCATACGCAGCAGGAACCGAGTTTAGAACAAACAGTGTTTGGTCTACTGTAAGACTTTATGGGGGTTTTTTTTACATCTTTGCAAGGAAAAGCCAACAACAGTCAAGACAACAGCGGCTAGACCCAATTCCTTGGAGGGATGTGTGCTTGGGGATGTACGAAAAATCGACGACACGAGATATCCCTTCCCTTCCGCTTTCTCGGCTGACTCCGACCTGACATCCATGATTCTTGCTGAGGATAACGACAAGGTTCGACATACAGACACCCCTTCGCGCACACACGCACACATACAGCAGACACCCAGGGGTAACATTTAAACACGCAAAAAGCAGAAACTTTGACAAGAAGGACATATCGTGAACCTATTCCTTTCCGGGTTCATGTCCTGGGAGTATGAGATCGGGGAGGGCCACATCGTTGATCAAAGAAAGCGAAAAACACAACAACGTATGATAATAAACCGTTGCGGTTTAGTTGTGTGTATTACCTCGCCAACTGAAGAATCATCGACTCGTTGACAGGCCTTCCTCTCTACCGCCTGAGGACGAGTCTGAGGGAGGCGTGACAAGCAAACAAAAGGAAACGAATAAGAGAAAAGGTACCAATCACCATGCCCTGCATTTTCATTTCCCCAACGTCAACCAACTCCCTAGCGCAGTCCCGCCCCTTGCCTTGACCCTTGTGCCGCATGTCAACGTCCACCAGCTAGTCGATTACGACAACCAAGCCCAGTTCCCCCATGTTAACAAAGTGCAGAGCAGAAGCGAGACGAGACAAGTTGCGGACGATAAAAGCCTCCCGGGCCAGAGGACCAGGGGTCCCTTCAAGAGGACAGTACTAGAAAACAGAAACCCGACCCAAGGGTAACTTAGGACTCGGCGGCCGTCGCTTCGTCGGTCTTGGTTTCTGTCTCCTTCTTCTCCTCCTCGGCGGCCTTGGGAGCATCAGCCTGGGCGGCGGCCGCCTCGGGCTCGCCGCTGTCCGAAGAGGTCCACAGGGTCAGGTTGTCGCGGAGCAGCTGCATGATAAGCGTGCTATCGCGATACGACTCCTCCGAGAGCGAGTCGAGCTCAGCAATCGCATCGTCAAAGGCCTGCTTGGCCAAGTGGCAGGCACGGTCAGGCGAGTTGAGGATTTCGTAGTAGAATACGGAGAAGTTGAGGGCCAGACCCAAACGGATAGGGTGGGTCGGGGTCAGCTCAGTCTGAGCCACATCGGTCGCACTCTGTGTGTTGACAGGAAAGTCAGCAAGTGCCTCATAGATAGCGTCTAGTGTTGCGACGCTCTTACCTTATACGCCTCATGGGCAGCAGTGGCGGCAACCTTGCGCTTCTCGCCCGAAGCAAACTCAGCGAGGTAGCGGTGGTAGTCACCCTTCCTGTATCGGAGGCGGTCAGATAAAGTCGCGGGAAAACTGAGGCTTGTGGGAAACACGTACATCTTGTGGTAGAACACCTTGGACTCTCCGGACGCGGCGTTAGGGATGAGGGAGTCGTCCAAGACATCGAGGACATCTTGGCAGACCTTCTCGAGCTCGCTCTCAATCTTGTTGCGGTACTCGCGGATGGTGCCGACGTGCTTGTCGGAGCCCTTGGATTCCTCCTTTTGCTCAATTGACGAGATGATGCGCCAGCTGGCCCGGCGGGTGCCGACCACGTTCTTGTAGGCCACCGACAGGAGGTTGCGCTCGTCAACAGTGAGCTCACCACCCAGCTTGGCAACCTCCTTCATGTACGTGACCATCTCATCGTAACGCTCGGCCTGCTCGCAAAGGCGGGCGAGGAAAGTCTTGCTGCAAGATTTCACCTTCTCGTCAGTACGCTGTTGGTAGTGGGGCCGAAGCCTGGGGCAAGATTGCCGCGGAGAGCCAAACACACCTTTCGCGCTGTGCCACGGCCGACATGGTTAGCAAAAGTGCGTCTTTGAAAATATACAAGTGGACTGGGTGCGGTGCGGGGGTGCGTTTCCGACACTCGCCGCCTTCAATAGCCTGCGAGGCAGTGTCGGGCACGAGCAAGAGAGGAGGGGAAAGGCGGCTTCAGGCGGCGTGATGCCGCATGTGTCTTGGATTCCACTTACCTCGGACGCCATCTTTTCAGTGATTTATTGGTAGTGAATGCGCAAGTCAGAAATATTGAAAGAACTCCGGAGAGAAGGAAGGAAAACTGGTATCGCTGGTGAAGTTGTGTGGGAGAGGTTGTTTTGCTGTCTTGTGACGTGATGTGGTGAACGAGCAAGTTCGACTTCGGTGGTTGAGGCGAAGGGACTTGGAGAGGGCCGCCGACGCTCCCCTCAGGTCTTTACTGGGGGGCCCTTGTTTTTTTTTCCGGGGACGAGGTCGAATTAAACGACAGTTTGGCGCGCTAGCCCGAGACTTCCCTTAGCGTGCCTTCCTCATGGAAATTGCACTCGAGTCGCAGTGCTCCCTTAACAGATGAACACAACCCTCAGGCCTTTTCAACTTGGCCTGTGGATCACACCCGTCCTCCCTGTTGCTTCCGTTCATCCCAGACATGAACAGATCTATTCGCATTTAGTGCCGTCTACTGCTCTTCCGCACTATCGTGCCCTCAGATTCTAGCTCACTCTCAGGTAAAGTTACTGCATACGGCGTTTGTTGGATCGAGACCGAGAAGCGGTACGGGAGCACGACCCCATTTCGGAAACAACAATGAGATCCCCACCTTGAGTCTCAGCGATGAGCCTCCCGCCGTCCTCAAGATGCTCACGCAGGCGGTCTTGCCGCCCCATTGCGGACTCCAGTACCCTCTCTCTCTCTGCGCGAGTAGGAAGTCACGATGCCAGGTAATTTCCCCGGCTGGTGTTTGGCAATCTTGTAACCCTCAAGCACATATGGGATAGAGGGGCTGTTCTCTCTTTTCAGCTCCACATTAGCAAAACGCAGAGTCGTGCTTTGACTCAGAGGCCTCGACCCCTCCTCTTCCCACCATCAAAACAAGGCGATTTCTTATCGGCCGGCAGCGCTTGGGCGCTCACAGCGTCTCGTGCCAGCAGTGGATGGTCACCCCCATCAAACCAATTCTCACCAGTCATGTGGTAGGCAGGCGGGCGGCCCCCAACCAGCTGTGGAGCATCACATTGTTTTCAGCGCGCCTCGCCACAATTGCTGAGCATCGGGCAACTGTCAACAGACCAGGGAAGGCTCAAGTGGGGTCGCAGTTTTGTACAACTCATCAGCGGATGGAACCAGCTAGAACGAAGGAAAACTATCCACTTTCTCAACGACAAGGGCAATAGCCGTGATCCCCAGCTCCTCGCCAGACAAAGGAAGCGGCCAGATGACAGGCACTCAGCACAGCCCCGTTGGAACATCATGGCCGTGCCATTTGACCGAGCTTTCTGGCCCGCTCAACTGGCTTGACAGACTTCGGTTGCTTTAACTCTCAACCCCTCTTTCAGCCGCCAATCGGTTTGTATACCACTACCGTCACGCGCTTTTGAGAATCTTTGCCCGCTACGCAGACAATGATCGTGGCCAACGAACGGTCAATTTGACTAGCGCATAATATCCCTTCTGACGACCCAGTGAGTAATAAATACGCGGGCTACTCTGTCCACGGGACAGACCGATTGCGCTCTTCTGGCTGCTCTCATCTTAGGCACTTCCCACGCGAGTGCATAAGAGCCTACTTCATACACAATCCTCTAGCCTTGATGTTGGTATAATTATGTGATTCCTCCCGGCTTCGCCCCGTCCCACAAGACCTAGACCATCATTGGTAGATTATTGATCAGATCCAAAAATGCCGTCAGAGAATAATGAGGCAGCCACTCAGAAGGAGTGAGGCAACGTTTTCATGTCGTGTAACGGGTAACGAGGTTCGATAGATATCAGCTGTGCGAGCCCAAGATGCTATACCACGGTGTGCGTGTTGACGGCGAAGCGAAAATACCATGTTGACTTTTGAATAGCGGCAATGGGCGACCCAGCAAGGATGAGATACCAACCACAAGATACGCAGCTACTGTGAAGGTGTACATTATTTTCTATGTTCTGCCGGAATTAGAGATATAATCGCAGGAACTGTAATAAACAAGAGCATGTTGAATCACAATGCCCGGCCGCTACGCCATGCTAAACGAGCCCAAAACAAGACAACACCAGTCCCATGTAGTTTCATTTTCCCAACCGTTACCTCCCAAGCTTTTCATAGATCATCATGAGCATTCCAGGACACATTATACCGTCCTCGTCCCCAGTCAGCTGGATCACCACCTGGTAGACAGAGGCCGAGTCGCCAGAAATAATCCCGATGCGCAAAGAACAGCTGCCAGAGCTTGAACCTCGCAGGAAACTTCCTGGTTACGATCGTGCGCCCTTGCGCCTCCACGTCAAGCTCTACCTCCTTTTCCTGGCCTCGTAGCGCACCCCAGGCCCAGGTCATCCAGTCCTCAGACTCTGCACCGCCCATACACTCGGGGTCGTTATCGCCACTGCACAGACGCAAGTCCTCGGGCGCCGGCTGTAGGTCGGATTTGGAGATGTACACCTCTCCCGCGTGGGAACGGAATCCCCATTCTGTCAACGGCAACAAGGGGACGGGGTCGTTGACGTGCGTGACGCGTCGGTACAGCAGCTTCTCCGCGTCCTCGGTGGTGCCATTCTTCAAACTGAAGGCAGCGTCCAGGTAGTTGGCCAACCCCTTGTTTCCCACACGTGGCTCGCCAAATGTTGTGACCGTGATGTCGGCCCAACCCAGCGAGAGGCGGAGCTCCAAAGCAGCCAGTGCTGCTACGGCGCCACCCAGACTGTGACCGACCAAATGGATGGGATATCCCGGGTGGCTCTCGCGCGCGGCCTTAAGCGCAGGGAGGACCACCTCGCGGGCGCTGCGCCAGGAAGACATGAATCCCATATGCACAGTGCAGTTGGTGCACTTATGCTTAGGCCCGTGGCCATCCCTGTCTCCATCGTCAGGCGCCGGGTACGGGACGTATTCCTGGGGGATGGTGCTCAGGTCAATGATGGTGTTGGTAATACTGTAGGTGCCCCGGAACGCTACGATGATCGCTGGCCCAAAGTTGAGCTTTCCGCCGTTGCTGGCCTTGCGATCCTCGCCGTGGTCGACGGCGATGTAGCCGCAGCTGTCGCTTAGGAGAACACCCGTGTTCCAGGTACGTTCCAGCTTTAGGGACGGAAAGTCCTTGCATCGCGAGGCGCACGAGAAGGGTGGAGAGACGCCGGTCGTGCCGACGCAGTAAGTGATATCAACCAGCCGGGCTAGGCGCTCGAGGGAGGCGAAGAATGGCACAGATACCCCTTGCGCAGAAGAGAGCCCATCGTGCAAGAGTACCGGATGCTGTTCTGGTGGTCCAATGGGCGTCGCAAAGACGCCGAAGCATCCTAATAAAGATAATAACGGGAGCCAATTCAATAGCATCTTGCTTGTCACAGCAGATGAGATGTTGTGTGGTTCAGGAAGGAGGAAGGCAGGTAGAAACGGGATTTAGTTCGATTCTCGAAGCGCGGCCTTCTGTAGGCGAAGCATGGTCCTGTGGTGGCACCGCGTGACCACAGGTCGCTGAGTGATGCGAGGCCGAGAAAACCTTTCCGGCCACTCATGCGCAGCAAGACGTGTCGCGGCTCACCGCGGAATTCGAGATCGATGCCACGACAACCTAGGCAAGCTAGGGTCTCTCTGAGGTGACGAAAGTCGTACAAACGATGCAATGTGGAATGATAGCTGTTGAGGCGTCAGTTTTGGTCGGTGTGAATTTGATCTGGGGGAGCCGGGGCTATGACAGGGATTAGCGCCACATTGCGACACCCCGCGCTTCCGGTAATGCAGGCCTGGAGCACGCCAACGGCACAGAGGGGAACATCAAAATTGGTGGTCTCGATGATTTTTTTCCCAATACAAATTCATCATTGACCATGTTCTTCCCATCTACTCTCAGGATGTGTGCCCGATGGCCATCCCCAATCAGCCATGAATACCATTTCCCATTCCCATTTGCACGACAGAATTGCTTCTGTGATGACGATGCGTAATTAAGGGCCACAAGCCTTCGCCTCGAACTAAAGACAGACCCAGCCGATTCCCATGCCGAAACTCCAGAGAGGAACCCAACCAAAGGCGCACTGATTTGAGCTGATAGTGGTCGGGCTACACCACCTCTGAGTTCGAAAACTTGACCGGAGGTGCCGGCTGTAGACTGGTGAAGTTTCCGTTGAGCACACCGTCAGATTGGCAATATGTTCCATCTCCACTTGGCCACTGCGGTGATGTGGTCGGCACACACTTGAAGCCGGGGTCTACGCTGCCGCTGGCCTCGAAGCCGCCAGCTCTTGAATCTTGTCAGTACTGTATTTTTGTCTTTCAAGACAAGCTCCTGCACTTACGAGCCGGTATTGGGGCAAGCCTTCTCGACAATCGTCAAGGTACCATTCTGCCAGATGAACTCCACAAAGATGTTGTCGCAGGCCCATCTCTCCGCGTGGCCATCCCCGCCAACATTGGGCGAGGTTGCGTTTCGGTGGCAGGGGGTCGAGATACCGGTGCCGCTGTCCATGTACTCGAAATCCGCGGTGAAGTTGTTCGGGTTGCTGCTGCTGGGAAGCCAGACCTCAAGCCCAAACACCGTGAAGTTGAGGGGAAAGTAGCAGTCACTCTGGAGCAGGACCTTGGGGAAGTTGGCGGGCAGTTTGTAGTTCAACTCCGAGATGGCGGTTATTGCTGATACGGCGGAAATAGTCGCCGCGAGGGCCGCGACGACACAGGGGAAACGCAGCATCGCGTTTGATGGCAATGAAGAGATGCTGCTCGGGATTGAGAATATGCCCAACGGGGTGTCGACACCTTGCAATACTGAATGCAAAGAATGTGAGGTGTCAAATCGATCTGCGAAGGAAGGAATGGCAATCTATAAAGAATCCGGGCAAGTTCCAAGCGGTAGCAGTGCTTGGATATCTATATAAATAGGAGTGGCGATCCCGTCCACCTTGGCCCCTCCCAGCTCCACGGGTACCTTGCAGCTCCTGTTCATTCAAAGCATCTATCCCATCGCGGCTCCTTGTGCTAGCCTGTCATCCACGGGCGACCAACAAATGAAGGGGGCCTCGGGGAGATGCAAGATCTGAGTGCAATCATCCGGGGCCGGATGAAAGCCAGTGGGAGCGGTCCCTTCTCCTGCCAGGAAGCACTGAGCCAAAAACCCAACTGCTCCTCCAGCATGCTGCAGCCAATCAGATACCAGAACTGCCTCATTGGGAGCATTCATCAACGAAACCTGCCCGCCTGGTCCCAAGCCGACGTTTGTTTCGTTTCAATGAGCCCGCCTTGCCCGCTTAATTAGCCAACCAAAAGTCCTACCCGTGACGCACTTCACGGCCCATTCCTTACCGTTTCGAAAATATCAACCGGGATCCTAAGTTTGTCTCGATATATTAGACGAAGCTCCGTGCCGAATTCGTTTGGTGGCCAGATTACTTAGAGAACCTGGAATAACGGGGAGCCGGACAAGGAGAGTCGAGCAGAGTCCCGTCTACGACTCTGTGAAACATCGCTTTGGCTCCCGCTCCCGCTCTCCACATGAGCAATACGAGCCGAGTTAATTCCGAAGAGCGTTGTCCGTAACGCCGGTATACCAAACGAGCCAGAGCGACCAAGACGACGTATGTATCGGGAACAGGCAACGCTCGCAATGGAATTGATCTGAAACTGAGCCCTCCCTCGTATCATCGAGCTTCATCTTTTCCCAGTATGAGTCGCAAGTCGTGAGATCAGTCTCACGCGTTGCGGTCTTACTTTCTTTTCTACGTAGGACCATGCGGTGGCCACAGAGCATGGCAAAGCTGGCTGCATGGTCATACGCAGGCGGAGAGGTGCAGGTCCATACCACTGCGGGATGCCAGATACTATGTCCAACGTGTACTCGTGATCTGGTGGATACACTCATATTGATGCCCTATCAGTACCCTCGTGTTGTGAAAATAAGTCCATCCGGACTAGGGAGGTATGTACGAGGGAGATGAGAGGTGGAGAGTGAAGTTTGCTTCCACTAGCAAAATTGGTACGTAACATGGAAGGGAAGATAACAGTTACCATGGCAAACGAATGAAGGTACCGTGTGCCCAATGGCTTCTGTTGTCAAGTCCATTGATGAACCCCCCTGTTGAACACGAGCATTGTGGGACTAGACCAACTCCTTCACCATAAGAGCAAATGCATCTAACGAGACTTGTTGGCGACACCATCCAGCCGAACCGGGGTTTAGATGGACATAGATTGAGCGGGGGGAGAGCACCTCGATGGCACGTTGTGCGAGTATGGTGAAATTCCACATGGAAAGCGAGGCATCATTTTCGGTCGGATCAAGACTCCGGCCAAGCCAAACCGTTGGCGGCAACCCCACAATTGGTTTGCGCCAAGAAAACATTCCACTGGACACTAGCCACACAGGTCAAGCCACTGCGAACCCGCACCCCACCAAGCACCAGCCACCACAGAAGTTTCTCCGAAAAGGCACTTTCCCCAAATTCAATATTTCCGACATTTGGACTTTTCTTCCTTAAGTCACGACGACGCCAACGACCACCGATTTCGACAACTATCCATCGAAATCACCACCTCAGCAATGGCTAAGGAATCTCCCAAGACCGGTCTGGCCGTTGGCCTCGGAAAGGGTCACGTATGTCTCACCTCGTGGAGGATCTCTGCGTCGCCGTCCTGAAGCAATTCCGGTCTCTCTCTCCCGCTGCCGCTCCCACCATGGGGGCGGTGTCGAAAGCAGAGAGCTGGGTTCTTCTTTCCCACGACGGGGTCATCGCAGATGATGGACTTTGCTTTGTTGCGACACAACACAGGAAGGGAACTGTAGGCTGACCAGGATTTTCAATTTCCCCCGATACAGAAGACCACCGCTCGTGTCTCCAAGCCCCGCGTCTCGCGCACCAAGGGTCACCTGAGCAAGCGTACCGCGTTCGTTCGGGATATCGTCAAGGAGGTTGCTGGGTAAGTTTCATGTTCACACCGTCGTTCATTTCGGGAAGAAGGGGGCCGTTGGCTCTCTGCACCGAATTGAGCGGAATATATTAATGGCAAGGCAATATGCACTGAAGATGCTAACCATAGTTCTCTTGACAGCCTCGCCCCCTATGAGCGCCGCGTTATCGAACTCCTACGCAACAGCAAGGACAAGCGCGCCCGTAAGCTCGCCAAGAAGAGGGTATGTATTCGACACCTCACCAAGATAGTTGATCTCTCGCTAACATGATACCCAGCTCGGAACTTTCGGCCGTGCCAAGGCCAAGGTTGATGAGCTCCAGCGCGTCATCGCTGAGTCTCGCCGTGCGGGTCACTAAATGGGAAAATTAAGCGTGTGAAGGGGTTTGGCTCGGGTCTGTTTTTGCGCATGGTTCGGCGTGGTTCATCATGGATCTCCTGGGACGTTTTATGTCAGGGATGGTCTTGGGAAAATATGTCTGCTGCAGGGCGCAGGAAGATAGCCTGTTAATGGCAAGGCGCTGAATTCCGCAACCACGGTTGCCGGTCAAGTCAAGAACCAGTCTCAAGGTACATGAGCCGCGTGACAAGAATCTATGTAGCACATGATACGAATTGAGCCAAGCATGATCAAGTATGCCAAAGCCACGACATCAATAGAGCCAAGCGTAAGCAACGGCGCCAGGTGTCTATGTGTCTCCCGCCCGAAACGCCCAACAATGCTGACACAAATCTACTCTAAACAAGACCAATAGACCCCAACAGATACCTCGAAACTGCTCACTTCTTACCTGGCAGCTTGAAAAACTTGCTTATCTTCTTGCGCATATCCTCTGAGTCTGGCGCAGAGTCACTCTTCTCCGACTTCACTGGCTTTGACGGCCCCGCCGACGGCCCGGTCTCGGTTGCACTTGTCTGAGGGATCACGGGTACAACGATCGCCTGGGCACGGCTTGCAACGCTGCCTTTGAGGAACGCCGCTTTCCGTGCCTCGGTCGATACGGCGTCCTCCCACATGAGGTTCAACAGCTCACGGCCCTTGAACCCGTGACTAGCAATGAGTCGTTTGTTATCGTCGTGGATGGCAACAGCATTCGGACCGGACATCACCAGCTTGAAGGGTTGGTTGGGATTGGCCATGACACCTCGGACGGCTTGATACAGGAATGCTCCGGTATGCTCAGGGTTGACCACCCACTGCGCCGAGGTCTGGTCTGGGAATCGGACCTTGACATCGACCTTTGTGATCTTTGCGAGCTTCGCAGCTGCTTCTGCAGCGTCGGCGGCGAGTTCGGCATCTGACTTTAGGCGGGTATTGCGCGTCCGCGCCTCCAGGTGGTGCTGGTGGAGCTGCGCGTGCGCAATGGTTGGTTCGTACATAGTGTCGTCTTCTTGGATTCGAGCGGCAGCTGGTGTGGAGGATGAGGGCGCGGAGAAAACGCTGGCGGGTTGGAGGGGGTCAGAGTTGCTGGGAACCGCCCACGACTCATCGATGTCCATAGCATCTGAGTCTTTGCTTGGTCCCGCGTACGCAATGGGTTCGGAAATCCGAGGAGTCTCTGACTCTGAGGGGTGTTGTTTTGCCGCATCCTCGATCGGCGCCGTCTCCGTCTTAGGTTGGGTCGCTATGGAAGCTTGTGCTTTCCCTTCCGTACCCGGTTGGGCTGGGTCGACCTCGTTGAGATACTGGCTAATCTCCGAAATGGCATTGTACAGAGTCTTCTCCGTACTGCGGAAGGAAACTCTTAGTACCATACTCCCAGTGTTGATTCCGCATTGTGACAGCGTCTTCTGAAGGGCCTCCATGGTCGAGTATTCTCTGCCCATAATATTAACACTTGGGGCATCGTGGTACACCTGGCCGGCATTGCCTGTTTTTTCCGATGCCCTCGCAGTGACGTTCAGACCACTTTCGGCGCTCTCAAATTGCCGCAGCACTTGCCATAGTGTCATGTCACTGGGAAGCTTCTTCGTGAATCGGCTACCGTTGACATCAAGGGCAATAGATACAACAGACGGACTGTTAGACTTCTGAACAAGTTCGAGCTTTGCGCCCGGAGCAAGACCAGAGGTCCGGAAGGGACCAGAAAGGTCAACAGTCTTTTGTTTGTGCCTGAACTTGTAAGCTGGCCGGCTACGGCAGAGTCCTGGGAGGCAACTTACTTAAGCAAATACTTGTCGCTAGAAATATTCAGCTTCTTGCAGGCCTCATTGAGAACATCCACTAGATAGGTGCTAGGTGTGACTTTGACCTTGGCGCGGCGTAAGTCTGCCGACACCACCTCAACATGAGCCGACATGTTGACACAAAGAACCAACAGAACTCAAATGGAAGGCTAAGCTGTTATGCGAGGTGTAAGTCGGTGAGTGATATGTCAACGACAGGGGTATAGCTGATGAAGTGCGTAGAGTTGGCGAGTAAGGTGGATCTGGTTTCTAGAACCGGAGCAATCTAGGAAGTAGGTAGGTGGTGACAAGATGGATGGTAGCCAGGCAACTATGCTGTTGTGTAAGCGGGGCGAACTCCTAACGGCCGAAGGTGACAGCTTGAAGATGCTCCACAAACCTCAGGTCGGCGGGGTAATATACGGGACGCTCGACGGTAATCTATCACTTGGCACGATTTCTTTGGTAAGCACAGCAATTTAGTAAGAGGGTTCCTCTGGGATGAATGAGCAAGAATGACATCCAATTTCGAGTGGCTTCCATCATTTTGGAGGGGCAGCCTGGGAGCTTAACGGCGCAGGTGGGGCGATTGAGCTTCCCTGGAGCACGCCCAATAGTACTGCCTCGTCTTACCGCCTTCCCAAGCCGAGCTACCTCGCACCCCTGTCACTCCCGTCTAGCCGCGCCAGCTGCGTGTTGCCTTGCCTCGTCTCGATTGCCTGTCCACTGGAGCTCATCCCCATTCCTAAGGCTGATTCAGTGAAAGAGAAGCAGAGCTCGATAACAACAGCTCAACGCACCGCGAGAACCCCGAACCCACAATTTAATCCCGACGACCATCACGATTGCCGAATTCCCCGGTTGCGCTCCAATCCCCCAAGAGCTAGCCCAACCTGTTGAGGCATCGCCGCGACAGCTTCACTCCGTTGGCACAACCACCACCACACATCCACCATGGTACGTCAACGCACTGCCGCGCCCCCATAGCCGCAGAAACAATAGCTAACAAACCGTTCCCAGTCCTCTCCCTTCTCAATAAACGGCGGCGCCTGCGTCGCCATGGTGGGCAAAGACTGCGTAGCCATCGCGTGCGATCTCCGTCTTGGCCTCCAAGCACTCACAGTGTCGAACAACTTCCCCAAGGTCTTCCAGTATGGCGAACACGTGTTCCTCGGCCTGACTGGACTCGCCACAGACGTCGCAACCGTGTCGGACCTCTTCCGCTACAAGGTCAACATGTACCGACTGCGCGAGGAGCGGGCGATTGCGCCGCGGACGTTTTCCAACCTTGTGAGCAGCAGCCTGTACGAGCGGCGGTTTGGGCCGTACTTTGTGAGCCCCGTGGTGGCTGGTCTGGATCCCAAAACGGGCGAGCCGTTCATCTGCGGATTCGACAGCATCGGCTGCATCGACTTCGCCAAGGACTTTATTGTCAGCGGCACCGCTAGTGATCAGCTGTTCGGCATGTGCGAGAGCTTGTGGGAGCCGGATCTGGTACGTTTTTCTCGAAGATGTGCAATATTAGATCGATCACTAACCACTATGGCTAGGCCGCCGAGGATCTATTCGAGACCATTTCGCAGGCACTCCTGAACGCCGTAGACCGAGATGCTCTCTCCGGTTGGGGCGCGCACGTCTACATCATTGAGAAGGACAAGGTGACCAAGAGGCTACTGAAGGGACGGCAGGATTAGAGCGGTGGGCTTGCTAGGGATTTATCTCTTGACGTCTGGCACTGCAATCAATAGACCAAGAAGACTCTGTAATATTACGCACGAATAGCGGTCTGCACCTCAAAGTGGGCTTGCATTAGATTGCCTATGCTATCCTGACACATATTGTGATCCGCTGGGTTTGAGCATTTGTGCTCCAACTGCGCCACTCGCGCGACGTTCATCTGCTAGTATACAGGTCTATATAGGGTATGTACGGACGCCGTTTTTCGGTCGTCTGTCTATGCTTCTATTCTTCCTTCTTCGTTTTTGAGACCGAAGACGGCGTGCTCTGAATAAAGAAGGCGCGCTCCACAAGCTTGAGAACCTCATCGATGAGTCTGGAGTGGATGTTAGATGTGCTTCTTTGTAGGATGTAAGAAGGAAGAGGAGCCACTTACATTACAGGCGCACTGATGATCAAAACGGCCTGCCACTCGGCCCAGTTGAGGGGCAGGATAGAGAACAAGGTCTGGAGACCTGGGGTATAGAGAAGGGCGAAGTGAAGCGCCATGGACAGGGCGATGGCGTACACAAGCATCATGTTCTCCCACAGCGGGAGGGTGAGGAGAGACTCGCTGGAAGAGAGAGCGTTCATGGCGTTGAACATCTCGATGACGACAAGAATCGAGAGCGAAACAGTTGAGCCAGCCTTTGCCATGTCGTTGGTGAACATACTGCATCCAATCTCGGGAAACTCAGCGGAGCAGCGGTGGAAGTGAGACAGCTGATAGAAGCTGATCTGGGGGCCTTCCGAGTAGAACATGAACCACCAAGCGTATCCGGCAACGGTAGCGAGGCCAACATAGGTGCCAATAACCAGATAACGGAAGAAGAGCCAGCCTCCGATGAGCGGTTCGTCACGCTTTCTCGGCTGCCTCCTCATAATGTCGTGATCCGGTGGGTTGAAGGACAAGGCAGTTGCGGGAAGACCATCTGTGACAAGGTTGACCCACAGAAGCTGAACTGGAATCAGAGCCTCGGGCATGCCTAGGGCTGCGGTGAGGAAAATAGAGACGACTTCGCCGATGTTAGAGGAAATAAGATAGCGAATGAATTGTTGAGTGTTGTTGTAGATAGAGCGGCCTTCCTCGATTGCGACTCCGATGGTGGCAAAGTTGTCATCGGCAAGTACCATGTCGGATGCAAGCTTGGCCACGTCAGTACCGGAGCCCATAGCGACGCCGATGTCAGCTTTCTTCAGCGCGGGGGCATCGTTGACGCCGTCGCCAGTCATGGCAACAACTTCGTTGAGGGACTGAAGCAGATCGACAAGCTTAGACTTGTGGGCGGGCTCTACACGGGAAAAGAGGGAAGCATGCTTGGCCGCTTCGAGCTGCTCAGTAGGGCTAAGATTGTCGAATTCACGGCCGGTGAAACTCTTGCCTGTAAGGTCTTCATAGGGCCCAAAAACACCGATTTGACGACAGATGCTCTCAGCGGTATTGCGGTTGTCTCCGGTAATAACAATGACTCGAATTCCAGCATCTCTGCATCTCTGAATGGCAGCAGGAACCTCCGGACGCGGAGGGTCGAGCATGCCAACGAGACCAAGGAGAGTGAGACCCTGCTCAAGGGAAGCATATTCAGCAGTCGACTTGGCCGTATGGAGGAGAGGGTGACCAGAGATACCGTCATGGCTAGCCAGGCCGATGACCCGAAGACCTTGGTTGCCATAATCAACAACCTCCTTGAGCAGAACATCAGCAAGCTTCCGTGTCAGCGGGACCTTCTTCCCGCTGGAGCCAAGGAGGACGTGGGTGCAACGCTCGATGAGTGACTCAGGGGCTCCCTTCACGAAGAGCTTCTTTTGACCCTTGCTCTCAGCAAGGACGGACATGCTCTTTCTATCGCGGGAGAACTCGTAGGTGGCGAGGCGGCTGTACTTCTTTTCGTACCAGGAGCTGGCGTAGTGGACGCGATCCTTGGGAGCACAGTCTGACGGGGCACAAGGGCCGATTTTCTCAACCATGACCCGCAACGCGCCTTCGGTGGGCTCGCCGACGTTGGAGAAGGTACCGGAGTGGGAGTGGTAGTCGAGCTTGGCATCGTTGCAAAGAGCGGCGACCTCGGCAATCTGGAGAACGGTAGAGGATGCCTGGGTGATGTCGGAAACGACCTTGCCTTGGGACTTGATGGCGCCCTTTGGTTCAAATGTTGTTCCCTCAACCTCCAACTCCTCGAAATCGGAACCGTCGTTGTTGAAGTAGACAATCTTGTTGACACTCATCTGGTTTGTGGTAAGAGTACCGGTCTTGTCGGAGCAGATAACGCTGCAACTTCCCAGGGTCTCGACCGACGGCAAGCTTCGCACGACAGCATTCTTTGCGGCCATCTTCCGGGTTCCGAGTGCCAGACAAGTTGTGATAACAACGGCAAGACCCTCGGGGATAGCGGCTACACCGAGGGAGACAGCGATCTTGAGGTAGTAGATGGCACCCTTGGTCCAGTTCCCGTGGCTAGGATCCTTGAAGTTGGGGACGTTGATGAGCCAGACGAGCACACAGATCACAGTGATGACCTTTGCGAGCGAGTCACCGAAATCGTTGAGCTTCTGCTTCAGGGGGGTCGGCTCAGAGATCTGGGCGGTGATGCTCTCGTGGATATCGCCAATCGCAGTGCTCGAACCTGTCAACACAACAACTGCCTTGGCATGACCCGTCACAACGGTTGTGCCTGAGAAAAGCATGTTGATTTGGTCCTGCAAAACGGCCTTCTCGTCGCCGAGCACTGCTCTAGTATCCTTGCCCACGCTCTCGCTCTCGCCAGTCAGGATAGCCTGGTCGACCGCGAAGCTGTTGCTCTCGATCGAGATCAGCCTGCAGTCCGCCGGAATGCGAGCGCCCACGACGACATCAACAATATCTCCAGGGACCAGTTCCTCAGCCTTAAGACGGTGGATATACCCATTGCGCACGACGTTAGCCTCGTTGGCAGAGTATTCTTGAAGGGCAGCAATGGCCTTTTCGGCACTGCTCTCCTGCGAGACACCGACAACAGCGTTCAGGATAAGAATGGTAAGGATGACGGCGGGGTCCACGAAGGCACTCCAGCCACCGCCCTCTTCGAATAGCGCGAGGACGAACGAAATGCCAGCCGAGCCGAGCAGGATGAGGACGAGCTGGTCCTTGAACTGCTCGAGGATCAACTCCCAAATGGGGGTAGGGGGTTCATCGGGGATGGCTACACAGCAGCAGTTAGCCAAGGCGGCTCATCGCGGGGCCGGAGAGGTTTGAAGGGACATACCGTTCTTGCCGTGCTTGGCCCGCTGGCGCGAGACCTGCTCGTCGGTCAAGCCGGTAGCAGGGTTGACTCCTAGCTCGGCGAGGACATCGTCGACTGGCTTTGCAAAAGCATTCTCCATGTTGGCGAGCGTGCTTGCCCCGGATTTGGCGGGGGTATCTACAACACTTGCACCAGGGCTCTAAAACGAGCGCGCTTTCGCGTATTTGGTACCCGAGAACTCGATCTAGAATTGCACAGAAAGCTACCAATTGGAGGAAGCAGAAAAAGAAGAGGACTCTACCATGGAGTTCAAGTTGGCAGCAGCCTTTTCGAAGCAAAATAAAGCAAAGATAGTGGTGGCGGAACCTTGAAGAGAAAGTGGCTGTTTAAGGTGTCTAACCATTAAATCGAGGCGAGATACTTATTCTGCGCGACGTGTCCAGTTGAGCTCAAAGTCGCCTCCGTCAGCGCCGCCGTGGGGTGTAGAGCTGGGCGCACTAGCCCGATTTTGTCTCATCCCGAGAGCTGACTTCCCCATTTGGCTAAAGCGGCTAGAGCCCAGTGGTGCACGGCTCTTCGACCCCTGGTCCTGCATCCAATTCCAGGTCTGGGGAAACCAATCGCAGCGGTGCCCTGGGTCACAATGTCAGACATGATCCCTTTCGATTCACTTCCATCGGGAACATTACAGGTGGCCGAAATAATCTTCATGGCCTTCCTTGAAAGTGAGCCTAGATCCCAAATAAAACTTTCTTCTTACAGGAACGGACACCCTTCATCAATAAGGCTTGTTCATCAAATTTCAACAACAAAGCCGCATGTATCCAGCGATCACGAGATTTCAGTGGAATATGAAACGGCAGAAGGCGAGACCCACAGTGATAGAACCTTCTACACTCCAGGGTCAGAGCTTACAATGGCCCGCTTTGGAGTTACACGGATCGTGTTCCTGCACGATTTCGTGCCCTTAGGTTTCCAGGATTTACTGAGGATGGTGAATCAAGTCAGGAGAAGGAAGGCTATTCCTGTTCTGTAACAACAAGCTCCTCACAATTATTGGGAAAATAACATGCATGATTCTACCTTGGTAAGGTAGTATCTCGTATCTTTGCTTACCAACGGTGATATCTTTTCTGCAACACTAATCCCAACCCAACCTCAAGAGTAGGTATATTGTACAACGTTCCTTTTCTTTGAAGGCCATGCTTCCATAGGTAGTAGGGTAGGTCGGTATAAGTCTTCGCAGGAGTTGATGCTTGGCCGCTCAGAGCGAAGCCACATTCTCACTTCCAAAGCCTACCATGTGCACATAAGGAAACGCTCGTGTGACGAGAGGAATCCCTCTCCAATATACCCATTGACAGGGCGCTAATAAAATGCATCTGCCAGGTTCCTGCGGCGCTTGTTTCAAAGCCACTGACGGCTACTGCTAAATCTTTGTAGAGATATCTGGGAAATCCCAACTTCGTCTCCCGTCTACGAGGCTTGGCTGCTGGAGTAGCTGGAATTATTCATTCTCGGGATCCGTAGAGAGACAAAACTCGAGGCGTTGAGGCAAATTCTTGATCTTCTGCAAACATACAGCTTTCAGAAATCAACGCCAACCCACATTCGGTGAAACGGGATCACGCCTTGTTTGCAGCACCTGCATCCATCCATCCATCCAGTGCGAGAAAAAAACTACCCCGCTACGTCCACCAACCCCACACAAGTCAACAACACCACTGCCTCACTGGCCACGACAAGGCAGACAGAAAAGAATAATTCACAGCTGGTTCAGGCAACTATTCCCATCCCAGCGACCTCATCCCACAAGGCCCGACACCCCCCCCCCCCACCACCACCCCCCCCACACCCCCCCCCCCCCCCCCCCCAATAGACAACAAGGCGCTACCTTTTAATCCTCCTTACATTAACTTACCTTTCCCCCTCCAATCCACAACCCACAAATCACAAAGCCTGTCGCCATGGCCCCACCATCCGCGCTCGTGATCGCGACACAGGCAGTGCAGCGCCTAGTCAAAGAGGAGTCCTACTACCACAAAGAGCAAGCGAGCCAGGAGGGCCGCATCAAGAAGCTTGATCAGGAGATCGCGGCAGGCGGCGCCGACCTAGACAGCAACGCCGAGTATGTTCTGAAGCAGGAGGTGCGCAATTTCTCCCGGCCATTTCGGGCACCACTTGCACAGGTGCAAGTCGTGCCAAAGACAGGTCCCCTAACTCTCGAAAAGAAAACCGCGCTGGAAGAGACCAAGAAGGTCTTTGACCCACTCAAGGAGCGCATCGTCAAGGCGGTGGGAACGCTCGAGGAGCAGATTGCCATATCTGAGAGCGACGGCGCTGCGCCAGCAGAAGAGCTGACCAAGGCCAAGGAGGCCCTCAAATCCGGGCAGAAGGTCGGCGGGTTGACGGACGAGTGAAGGCAGAACATGGTATGATTTCGCTTGCGATAGATTGCTTGGGAGCTCAGGGTCATCTTTATTTAATTCCTGGCAATTAGAATTGCAGCTGTACGCTAGCTTCCACACTGATATATTCTTTGATACAATAATCATGTCGCTAGTCATCAAGAGCTTGCTATGTTGTGTCCATCTCATCATCCTGCCCATCAATCAGAATTCGGACATCAGCCGGAGGGGGTGTCAACGGGCTGTCTGGTTCCGAATCATCCTCAACAACCGCTTCCCCTTCCTCTTTCGCCTCAACCATCTCGACATCGCCTCCTTCGGCCCCTTCATCGCCGTGAGTCTTGTCGTCTCTGTCCGGGGATGCCTCCCTACTTGGCGCCCGGCTTCCGCTCTGCGAAAAGCTTCCCCGGTGGCTGTGATGGGGTTTTAGGAATGACTGGCCGTCCTGTCCTGGAGCAGGGCTCTCGCGAGCTGGGGTTCTACCACCAAATGTAGAAAGAGGCCGGGGCGTTCCCACGCCCTCGCCGCTCTCAGCACCGCTCTTGGGAAGTAGGCCACTCTCTGGCCGAGGGGTGGCGTTCCCGCTTGCTAGACCGGGCCTCGGTGTGTGTCCCTCTCCTTCGCCCTCTCCCTCATCCATGCCTTCACGGCGCTCAACCTCCTCCTTTTCATCTCGAATCAGGCGTCTCAACCGCATGCTCTCGTCCATGATCTTGGCAAACTGGTCGCGCCTCTCATGCCACGTCACACCATATGTTTTGCTCTCTGCCTCGAGCTCTGCAATCTCCTCCTCTAGCTTTCTCAAGTTGGCTTCCTGCTCAGTCCGGGGGCGCAAGGCGGGGTTGCTGGTTATCTTATCAGCCAGCACGTCGAACTTCTTGCGTTGTTCAAGTGTCGCGCGGGCTTGGTCAAGCTGAAGGCGCAAGTGTGATGTGTTATCGCGTACCGACTGCGAGGTGCTGACAATACGTTCTCGTTCAGCGGCGTACCGGTCGCGTTCACGCTCATTAGCGGTCAACAGGAACTGCAGACGCGCGATGCTGCTATCGAAGGCGGCGAAGTCCAAGGTGATATCTTCCTTCAGCTGCGCGAGTTCTGCCGGGAGGTCACTCCCGGGTCCTGTTGGTGAGTGCGCATCTTGATCTGCCGAGACGCCATTGCTCTCGGGCGGCGGAGTAGGAGCTTGACGAGCTCTTGATACGACTAGCGAGTTCAAGGTATTGAGGCGCTTGGTGACGCGCTTGAAAGGCTTCTCTTCTATGTTAAGAAGGCGTGATTTATGCAGCTCGTTTTCTTCATCGCCATCGAGGAGGCCCCAGGACGCCATGTTCAAACGCCAAAGCCAGATGCCAGTGACGCGGCAACACGTGTCGAGGAAAGCTAGAGGACTGCAGGATGCGCACAAAGAGATTTAAGTCGATACGAATGGACGCAGTGAGTGTAAAGCAACGGAGTTGGTTTGACGGAGTGGAGATGCGCGACGAGTAGCCTTCTGCTCGGGAGCTAGGGTATATCGAACTTAGCATCCGAAGATGTTGATGGCGTTGAGAAAAGTTAGAATGAGGCTGAGATGAATTGCAGATCTGCTGGCTGGACCCTTGTTGCGCTCAAAGTTACCGTTTTTAGCGCGTGGGCGGGTGGGGTCTTGGTCATACAAGTTACAAAGGTTCAACCGACAACCAGAGTACAAAGGCAGCGCCTCCCCCCTCAACACCACTCCTCTTCGACGACATTCACTTAAGTCTCAACCATGCATCCCCCGTCACATTTCGCATACATACCCAAGAATTAACCTTGGTAACTTCCGATCGGTCTCTTTCCAACTGTGGTGGCTCCACTCCAGTCGGATCGAACCTGCCACACACAACCTTACTTATTGTTCTGTCAGCTGTTCAACAAAAGAACAATAGGTGTGAATAGAGAGCGATCCACTTTCTTCGTCACAATCCTATTGCCCTGTGGGCTATTGTGGCGCACCTGCCTCATATAGAGTTCTCTTCTCTTGATCCTTTTCCCTCCCAATCCTTCAACATGGCTTCTCAATCCGCCAACCTAGCTCCTCGTCGATCTCTCGTCGAGATGTGCATAAAGGTCGCCATCGACAACATTCAAAAAATGAATTCTCTCACCGGCGTACCGCCCCGACTGGTTTCGGATATCCTTCGAGCGGTGAAGTCAGCTCATCAGCTTCATCAATTCGAGACTCGGAGCGAAGATATCTACGACGAGACGCCGCCCCATTGGCGTCGTATCATCGCCAAAGACTTCCCCAAGCTATCCCAGGAGCACCAATGGGTCCCGAGCAACCCGAAATCCTGGTATAAGGTCTGGAAGAAGTACAAGAAGATCCAGGATGAATCAGTCGCCGCCGCAACCGAGGCCCTTGCCCAGACGTTCGCCGCTCAGCAGAAAGAGAAGGACTCGAAGCGCACTCAAGTTGTTCTTCTTGGGCAGGCCAGAATGCTCGCTTTGCCCTCGCTTGGAAAGGGCGTGCTGCGGAATGTAGGCGGCTCAAGCGGCGGTTCAACTTCACATTGGTCCTCCCAACCACCACGCCCAAAGCCCACCCCTCTCTCAAGGGTCAAAACCCAGGTCAAGGCAGAGGCCAAGCGCCTCAAGCTAGCCACGCCAACCGGAAGTCTTGTGGTTAGGCCAGGTCAGATCGCCAAAGCGCCCGACAGCATGATCCGAGACAAGCGGATCGAGAGGCAATTTGATCCTGCCTCTACCTTGGCACGGGAGCCTCGCCAGGTCGTCCGACCATTTATTGACATTGCAGAGCGGGCTCGTGATCGAGAGCGCAAGGAGCGAGAGGAACGCCTCCTGCGCATCAAGAACATCAGCAAGCCCCCGGAGAACGTGGTGAATTTTGACGACGACGATGACGAGCACGTCGACAACAGTGGCGGTGGGATGCTGGATGATCTCTTTGGCGAACTCGAAGCGAGCGCGGCGTCATCACCCTCGCCAGAGTCAAGCAGCCCGGTCCGACAAACCTCTAGGCCCCGTGGTGCTTCCCATTCGCCCGCCAAGCCGGCCTCGATTTCGCTCGGCGCTGGTATCCCCGGTACTTCCACGGCGTCAGTGCCACCTTCTCGACGCAGAGGACTTTTGTCGGCGGCCCCAGGCCTAACCAAGGTTACCAAGGTCACACGTGCTGTCACATCCCCGCCAGCCAGCACATCCCCTCCCGCCAACAATTCACCTCCTCCGGTGAAGCTTCTTCCACGGTCAGCGCCTGGACTGAGTCCAACAGCGTCGGCACCGCCAGCCTCGAATTTCCCAATCCAGAAACGGAAGCCCGTGGTCGACATATTCATGCGACCGAGAAAGCGCCCCCGGAACTAGTGGGAGCCTCTTGAGATTCCGGTTGGGGACGAAATAGGTGTAAGGAAGGAAGGGGGAAATGAGTCAACGGATTACGAAGGGATGATAGATTGTCACCAGGGAGTCTATAGATAGACCTCTTTTTCTTTAGGGATGGGGGAATATGGAGTTAGGAATGTTTGAGATACCCAGGCAATGTACTAGAGCATCGGGATGGAGAGATTTTGCCAATCATTTCTGTAAAGTACTGAGCCTTCCGAGTTTGTCATCTTGCGAACCCCCACGAGTCAAGCCGGGGTGCGTTAATATGAGCATGATACTTTCAAGGGCGCAAATATCTTGTCACCTCGGTCAGTTGGTTTAATTGAGCGGCGCTTTGAAGGCGATCATGTTTAATGACGTTGTTTTCCAGGTGACAACAGTATTAGTAATCTCATGAAGGTATTCTCAACGAGCCCTCGTGTGCTGTAGCCGGCGATGGGATCCCATCATCGTGAAATTGCTCCTGACCATGCCTGTCACCGTTTCAAGGTCTCATGAAAGTGCCAGGGGTGTCAGCGGAAGCAAGAGCTCCAACACCTTATTGAGAATATTAGACAATCTAACGGCTCATCGACCCCCTCGTGAAGATGGTTGCCACTCTCCCACATTACACGCAACTGATACTTTGGGCTTGGTGGGTTGTATCACGACGCTGGAGTCTACCGGCCCCTGACATCCAACCCGTCATCATCAAGGCAGCTCTTACAGCAGAAGACATCATAACTTTGAGCCACCGGTAGATGAACCGGTTGTAAACCCCCCTCTCAACAGGGAGTAGGTCAAGGTTGCTGGACGGAAGCTGTGCTGTCTTGAGACGGAACGCCATGACTCGGAGCTACTCAATATTTACAACGGATGAAGTTTCCTCTGTCGAGATTCCAAGCTAAGGTATCTCATAGGGGCGAGTGCTAGAAATGAGTCCGGCTGATGGCTACTGGATGGTTTTGGTGTTGTACAAGGCCTGGCTGACTTGCGAAGCTGGATAACGTGGTAATAGCAACCAGCGAAATGTCATTTCTTCACCGGTAAAGTACGAAAGGATAGGTGAGGTTCCATCTCAAATGATCTGGATTCTGAATACCTAACTCCGAGATATGTCCCCAAACAGACAGCGAAATGAGACCGTAGAGCCGAGAGAGACGGCCAGGCTGCCAAGTTACCCGCACGTGGATATCGTAAAGGGCTAAATCATCAACCAGGCGGTGTTCGGCTCCCTGACATCTCCGCAGAGTTCCCCGTAGAGTATGCTGCTGCCCGAATATGGCTTCCAATGCTCTGCCGAGCGGTATCAACCCACCATACAAAATAGCAAAAGGCCGCTGAACACTCGACACCCCCTCTCACATTCATAGCTGTTCATATCCCATAACCGCCTCACCGGACGAGTGCAGCGTATACCATGGGCACGGATAATCCCTGCCCCCTCATACCATCGGTCTGAGGGCGCAAGTTTCGCTCCCTTTAGGACCTCCCTCCCCTAAGAGCCAGGACAAGATGGAGGGTGCAGCCGCCCTCGAGCTGGTAGTCGCTTGCCGTCTTGTCGTCGACCCTATGTCACAGTCAGCATCTTACTCCCCCGAGAGACCATAGACTTGGTGAAACTCACATCTGCTTCCCGCCGTAGATGAGGCGCTGCTGTGCGGGCGGGATGCCCTCCTTCTCCTCGACCTTCTCCTTGATCTGTGCGACCTGCAGAAGGGTACGTTAGTTTCTGCATTTGCGCCCGAGGGAAGCGCGCGACAGCGTGAGGAGGAAGGTTCGGTAATACCTTGTCGGTGGGCTCGACGTCGAGCTCGATCTCTCTGCCCGTCAGGGTGCGAATCCTGGAATGTGAGTCAGCGCGACGACTACCAGAGTGATCCCCCCAGCCCATAGCCCCGTTGGTTTTTCTTCCGGGACGGAACACATAAAACTAGGTGGAGGGTTCCGATGTAAAGGGCAGGTCGGTACTGACTTGAGCTGCATGCTGGGCGGTTTGGGGTCGCGAGTCTTGGTTTGTCGCGAGGAGGGGAAAAGCGCGGCGGTATCGGGACTTCGGGGAGCGTTGATGATGTGAGGACAAAAGCTCAGTCGTCTCGTAGAACAATCTGCAACAGCTGAACAATGTACCTCGATAGGCAACTTTTAGCAGACAATCATGCTCGGTGGAAGTGACGGATAGGTAGGCGGGCACGGCGGGGTAGTGGGGCACAGCGATCAAGCTCGCGTGGGGCGATGCTCTAAATCATCCGTTGGTAGGCAAGTCTGTTGCCTGGTAGGTTGGTGGTGTGGACGTTTTTTTATGAGGCATCAGTCGAGATGGCATACCGGAACCCGCAGGACCCAGAGAGGGAAAAAAAGCAGGCGGTTTGGTGATGATCAGTTGCTGGCGAATCCTATTTGTGGCCCATGCTAATAAAAAGCCAGCCCAACGTGGCTCATGTTGGCGATGTATTACTGTTGTACACTCGGCGGTCTCATAGCCGCTTCATCTTTCCCGCATACTCTAAACATACAGTGGAGATTCCATTCCTCGCCTTTCCTGCACAACCCAGCTCTCTACTTCCGCTGGTCTTGCGGCCGATCCTCAAACACATTCAGGCCGAGGCCTTCTGAATCGAGGAGAAGCCTGTTCTTGCCGCCAGCCTCTTGGAGGATGGTAGCGATGGCACGCGCATTCTCCAGCTTCTTCAGCTCCACATACGAGTGGCTCTTCTTAATGGCCTCTCCGATAAGCTCTGCGGACCGAGCCTCACCCTGCGCCTTGACAACCATAGCCTGCTTCTCCTGGCGTGCCTTGTCGACGACGAAAGCTGCCCGCTGAGCCTCTTGTTGTGCGACCTGCTTTGCTTCTACTGCTGCCGTGAACTCGGGGGAGAAGGCAAGATGCTGCATTTCGGTTAGCTGAGGCTGTCATAAAATCACAAAACATGCGGGCAGCCATACCGTGAGAGAGACATCATCCAGCAGGATGTTGAAGCGCGCAGCGCGCTTGGAAAGGTTGTCGCGGACCAGTTTGGCGACCATTTCTCTCTGGGTGATCAACTGGCTGGCATTGAACTGTGCGACGACGCTCTTGAGAACCTCGTTGACGATCGAGGGGAGCACACGCTCGTCATAGTCTGTGCCGAGTGTCCTGTAGATCTGCGGCAGTGCGGCCACCTCGGGCCTGGAGAGCACACGGCAAGTGATGTTGACCATCTGCAGGTCCTTGGTTCCGGTGAGCGATGACACCAACCGCGGCTTCGCTCGGACGTCGTAGGTAATGGGTGTCTCGAGCCAGGGGACGACAAAATGTGTGCCTACACAAGGTCTTGCATCAGTACCTCGCTGTTGACCTGCTCCCGGGATGCCCGGCTGGGCCAGACGTACCTTCAGTGTAGATCTCCTTGCTCACACCGCTTAGCCTCTTGTACTTGATTGCTCTATGTCCACCATCGACGTTGAAAAGGGCGTTCTGAAAGACAATTCCGCCGCCAACGAGGACGAGCAGGCCGAAAGCGCCAGCACCGAAGCCTTTGGGGGGACCGCCCTTCGGGAAGCCGCCGCCGCCGCCGCTGCGGGCCACTTGCTGCATCTTATTCACATACTCCTGAAAGGGGTTTCGGTTCGACATGTTGAAGATTGTGTAGCGGGCGGCCGCTCTGATTGATTCGGTCGACGGTGTGTAGGAGCTTGCAGCTTGAGCTTTCTTCGAGCTTCAAGTTCGTGTGGATCCGGATTGCGTCTGGGCGCACGGGCCCGCGCAAATTGAGATGCTTCAACAAGCACGTCACGTGGTCCCATCCAAGCCCATCAGCGTGGAGACTGAGAGAGCAAAGCATACCTGCTGAATTTATTTGACCTGCCTCATTTTTGAGAAGCATAGCTTCATTTACCAAGCCCTTATTAAGTCCGACGTGTGTTTCTCGAAGGCGCATTTTGGTATTTGGGGGTCTCCCGCAACCCCTTTTGATGTTGTTTTTACTTCTCAGTTGGGATTGTTGGAGCAGAATCTCCAGCACGAACCCAGCCCGCCCCTTGGGTCAACTCTCATCCCCATTATTCAAGACTACCGAGATGTAGTTTTGCGCTCGAACATTCCAGTTCAAAAAGAACATCCTGTCCAATGACAGAACCGATTTCCCATCTCCAGGTTTTCCGAAGATGTTGTGTCGACCGGCGAGCATAGCAGGCAAGCAACACAGTGGACGCAGTGGAAGTTCCCGAGTCACCAACAGCCCACCTTCCATGGAGATGCGCGAAGTGCACGATGCAGTCAGACCCTCATCACATCAGGCTTGGAGCATGCAATAGCATTGACCGCTTCCACCTTGTAGGGCTCTGGCGTTATTATCATATGTCTTAATGCCTGCGCGTTATTGCTTCGTGAGTGGTCGCCGGTGGTCGCCGGTTCGATTCGCCGACAGCTGCTCGCCAGTGATCTCAGAGCAACTGTCCGTGCCGTGCACCCCCTGGGTAGGAAGGGAGGTGGCGGGTTGATGCGTGCTATGAGGGGGTCGCCGAAAGCACACGGTACGCGAAAGCGGGCAGAGGCCTCGGGAACTGATGGCAGGAGGGGTCGCCGAGATTCCCGTCGCGTCTCGGGAGGTTGGTCCCCGGAGCTCCACAAGATCGCGAAGGGCTTCAAAACGCCGATGTGGTCTGCGTGGTGGCGCCGGCACGAGCCAATCGTTGCCCCCGTATGCACGCCTAAGCAGTTTGCCCCAGCATATCAACCCGCTAGATCAGGTACCCGTACCTAGGTACTAAGTGCTATGATTGACAGCCGGGGACACATCCCTTAGAACTGCACCATCCCCAACACCAACTCAAACACCACGCCTCACCATCTTCACCCTCTCGCGCAAGCCAGTCATGCGTAACTTCATCCGGAGCCTCAGATCCAACAGGAGCCGCCGTGCCGAGGATTCGGCCGAGGATTCAGACGGCGACTACTTCCCCACATTTAGTGTCACAATCCCGGACGCGGACCGGGACCCGGGATTCCCGATCGGCGTGCCCTCCAAATTTGATCCGGAAGGCAACGTGCAGCCCTTCAGTGGAAACACAATCATCGCCAATCTATCGCCCGAAAGCGAGCTGTACGCCTCACTTCTCGGGCTCCATGCCAAGCTGGCGGCGAGCCCTCTCGCGTCAACGTTCGCTTTGCTTCCCCCCGAGAGTTGGCATATGACCATCTTTGGTATGTGTAACTCACACTGTTGATTCCAACTGCCCCTATATACGGTCCACTTGGCGGCGTCGGTGCCCATCTATATCCAACAGCTAACACCCACCAAAGAGGGCGTATGCGATAGCGTACGTGCACCTGGCCACTGGCCGCGCGACCTACCTCGTGATGCGACCCTTGCGCAGTGCACATCACACTTTGTCTCCAAACTGGAGCATTTCGAACTCAGCCCGGCAGAGCAGCCACCATACCAGCTTGCAGCAACGGGATTCTCCTCGTTCGCAGTCGGGATCGGCATCCGGCTGAGCATGCGGAGCGGCGAAGAGGAGGCTCGGTTACGCAAGCTCCGGGACCGGCTGGCCGAGACGCTACAGATCAAACACTCGCAGCACAAATACTACGAACTGCATCTGAGCATGGCCTATTTCCTGCGGTATCTGGACAAGGAGCAGAAGGCGCAGATGAATGCGTTGCTCAAGTCGCATTTTGAGACGATGCCCAAGCTGTTTGAGCTCGGGGCTCCCGAGTTTTGCACATTCGAGGATATGTTCAAGTTTGATAGGATGTTTTATCTGAAATAGCGAATGCGAGGGCCAGTTGGTATAGGGGTGTCGACTTGTAATGTATATGTATACGCAGCATTTTGAAGAGACGGGAAGTTGCAGCAATAAGGTTTCCAAATTTGATCTTTTGGACCAGAATTTCCCTGCATTACTAGACGTAATGAACTGTAGGTTCTGAGCAGGTAAGATTTGGGCTCGTAGAGCAAGGCGCAACTTGTTGGCTAGCGGACTGTCTCACTTACAACACGCCCACTCTGCTGCCAAGAAAGATGGTCTATTCGGCAGGCTCGGTGTGGTTTCGGCCCATTGGCAGGGCTGTTGATCACAGTCGGAAGATCCGGAGAGGCCCACCATGACACAGAGAAGGCTTGTTATAACATATGGAAGGCCTCTTACAATGCCGGTATCAGAGCCTCAACAGAGGTTTTCTATGATAGAATTGACTGCTGTCAAGTATCGAAGTGTCTATCACGATGTAAGTAAGGCCTGGAATCATATGAGAAAGACGTTGCTCCTTGGACAACAGGTATCTGTAGACGGATGGGACGTCTGGTCGCACGGAGCAGGGCGTCCGTTCTTTTCGCTAGGTTCCTCCTACAATACTAACGAACAGTCCTGCTCCTATTCGAATCACCTGTTGAGATCACTTGATCGGTTGCCTCTGCTCGCTTTTTCGCTGGCGTTTTGCCCGCCGGGGAGCCCCGTGAAGAGCCCGGAGGGCCTCTACTAGTGATTCCATATGCTCATTAGTGAGACAGACGCATGGGTACAAGGGGGGCCGATAGAAGCGGCCGCGGGACCGGGCCGTGGCCGTTTCTTTCGAGGCATCAGGAAGCATCGCAGCCAACGATTTCCATATGTGGGTAAGAAGACAATCGAACGCCCTGAGACTCATTGGCTCAGCCACGATGGTGTAAATGAAAGCATGGTCGGATTGATGGGGGCCCCGCTGATGGACTTTGGCCGCGTGGAGGCGGCCGGTTCGGGCTCTGCTAGTAATCCCAGACTGCCTTCTTAGGGAAAGGGTTGCATGTCTTGAGGTTTGAATCCCCAGTTGTGAAAATCGATTGGATGTGGTGAGCCCTTTCCAGAGACTGCCTGGCTCGGCCTCGTTCATGTAGCCTCGTCGATTGAAGGATAGCGTAGAATGGCGACTCACCTTACACCCCGGACAGCAAGCACCCGAGACGAGGAAGAAAGCCTCAAACTTTGTGGCGTCGTCGGGCAACGAAGCACATTGGCGAGCCAAACTGTCGGGATACACCAACCCAATCACGATGCGACTTTTAAGCGCCAAACGCGCATACGATGCACCCCAAACTCCAGCAATCGATGAATCGTGCTCCAGGGACGCGATAGACGCGTTTGAGTATGGACAAATATTGGGGGCGACTGATTCCCGGAAGCCTGGAGTACATCGCCGGAGGATGTGTCGTGTGAGAAGGGCGAGCCCCCGAAAGAATAGAGAACTAGAGACTCAACTCTCCCGATCGGAGCGGATGCCAACTGGCCGATGGGAAACCTCCCGTATCGCACGCCGTCAATCTCCGCACGCGATGCCATCAAGCTTCTGGAAACCTAGTCTGAAGCTTTCTTAATGGTGAGAACTGATGTCAGGACGGCATGGCAGGTCGTGGCGGCCCTTGGGTCGACACTGCCGCCATGGCCGCGGACGTGGGCCCGGATTCAGGGCTCCCCTGCAAATAGCTGAGAGCTCAAGCTCCCAGTGAATTTCCCAGAAGCTATATATCGACACATGTTCCATATCATGTCCCAAAGTTGAAGCTATTCATTGTCTCAGTTGAAGAATAATACCCAATTTCTTGACAATACTCCGCGGAACCGCCAAAACGTGCCACTTGACATTATCACTAGTTACCCGATTGGTAAGTCGTCCCTTGCAGAAGTCGACTGAATAATGGCTAACATCAGGCGCAGTCACCAATCATGACAAAGGAAATGGAAGACGCAGTGATTTCCAGATCACTCACCATCCTCACCCGTTCCAGCGAAGGCAAAGGAAGCCATGGCAACGTTGTTCGACGACCCTCGCAACTCTCCGTAGCGGAAGAAATTACGTCAGGAGCTCCGAGCCCAGCATCAACCAAAAGACAAGCATCGCAGGCTTCCACACCTCCTCAGGATGATGAGTCGCCCAGCCATGGCGATATTTTCAGCGGAATTGGGTGCCACTTCACCAACATTCCGCCGCCCAGGGCTTCGTTGTTGATAGTGGAGAGCGAAAGCGAATCGGTTGCCTCGACGGCTACGGAGTCTCGTAGTTCTCAGACTCCTGAAGTCGATGAGAAAGAGGATTTCCTGATCACCCCCAAAGCCGACAAGCATGCCTGGATCCAGGGACCACTTGTAACACCGACACGCATGTCGACAAGAGGTTGTATTGTTGTCCAACCAAGCCCACCGACTCAGACAAATTTCTTAGCAACTCCAACCTCGCCTCCACGTGCCAAACGAGGTGCGAGTCCGCCGTCTGCTCCTCGGCCGACCAAACGGTCCAGGTTTGAAGCACAAGAAGCGTTGGGGAGTTTTCAGCTGGATGACGACTGGAGGAACCCACTTGGGCCTAGGCCGCGCCAAGTTGCCAACGCAAAACACCTTACAACTGAGCTTACCGCGGCAAGTCTCTCGGACACTGTATCACAAGCCCCCAGCGACCTTGAAACGCGCTCGCGGGAGCAGAGTGAAGGTGACGGAGACGGTGGTGAGTATTAACGCTCCTGGTGTAAAACTCATTCTCACTCACCACGAGCAGACAAGATCCGCCGAGTCAGGTCGTTGTCGGATTTAGAGAGCCCGATCAAGATCCGAAGCAGCAGCTTACCCATTTCTCATTCGTCAACCCAAGTCCATTCGGATCAAGGGCATATTGCGCTCGAGATTGAGTGGTTCACTGAGGCAGAAATTGAAGCACAGCTATCCGACCTTCTGGCTTCATATCGTGACTTCTACCTCGAGACGTACGGCGATGCGGATAACGCGCGAATAGCACGACAGACATTCAAGGCAGTCTTTGAGGACCGCCTGAATGCCCCAGAGGATGAAGCGCTGCTCCTGCAAGAAGAAGAGGAAGACATCATGGATCTCTTCATGACGTGGGTCAACGAAATGGAAATCCCGCCTACTGCGCGAACCGAGACCTTCCCTGACATCCAGACATGCATGGGCCGGGTAGCCCAGCTAGGAGCCGCACCAGCTTTGGCTGGAATGGATGCTAGCTGGCAGTTCGTCCGGAAGATCACGTACGTCTAGCTCTAGATGAGACGACTGGGAGCCAGGGAGCCGAATTGCTGACAGTTTTCAGGTTGTTGATGGACGAATGGCCTCCTCGCATCGACGATGAACTTCCAATCGTTCGGGGAGTTGCCTCTCCGACCCGACTCCCTGATGGTGCTGTGACATGGGACTTTGAGAAGGTCTTTTGCGGCGTTTGAGCGCGGAGGATTGATTGGCGATGGGATTAGACAGATGTGTCTCTTGAAGACGAGAATGGTGTGTTTTGTTTTTTTTGTGAGTTGCAGCTTTGCGCGGTGGCAGCAGTTGAATACCTAGGACTTGGAAGGCATTGGCGTTGAAATGTATTTTCGGGTAACGATTTGGTTGATGAGTGTGGATCTCTGACCCCAGGAACGAATGTTGTTGCCGTTGGTGATGGGATGAAAGATGGTCAGAGCTTCAATTGGTTTCGGGATTCCCCGGAAACTGGAGCTTGGTTTGGAGGTAAGCATTTAGACAGCAGTTCCATCTGCTAGAACACGGATGCAAGCGGGCGATTGTAAGTTATTGCAGCTATTTAGAGCTTAAAAGACTAGTAGAGAAAGTTCCGTATCCAGCAATGGGTAGAAGTGCATGCAGCTGCCTCTGTAACTTGTCATGTTTTGGCGTGCTCGAGCCATACGTGGGGATGCTCGGGAACGGTAACTGGAGTGCGCAAAATTCTCGGCTGAGTTTGATTGGGTACGGGTCGAGCTTGGACTCCACCCTCCGCTCCTCGACCAAGGCCAACGAACCCTTCCTCGACAATTTTCCTCACGTTTGGACCTCTAAACTTCATCAACCTCCGTCTTAATCTCCCCTCCACGCAGTTGCAATTCGTTGCAATTGTTTTCCTTCTACTCCAGACACACTCCGATACCTCCCAAGATGTTCCGGAACGCCCTTAGACAGAGCACGCGCGCCGTGGGCGCCCTCTCTGCGTCCAGCAGAGTCGCTGTGGTGAGTCCGACTACGCCCGCCCGACCCGAACTCAATTCCGTCGCACCCCGTCCGAAATCATCCTCAATGGCATCTCGAGTCGTTCTTCAAGCTCAATTGAGCTTTTTGCTGGCGACTCGAGGCTGTTTGGCGGCCGCCTACAGCTTGGTCGGGAGCTGTCGAATTTTGCTCATGTTTTGGCGCTGGCTCTCGGGGTTTCGGCTAACCAAGTTGTCTGCAGCGAAATGCCGCACCCACCGTTTCCGCCCTCCAGAGCCGCACATACGCCGAAGCGAAGGCATCGCCTACCGAGGTGTCATCCATTCTCGAGCAGAGGATCCGTGGTGTCCAGGAGGAGAACAACCTCGCTGAGACCGGCCGCGTCCTATCCGTTGGGTACGTGGCGCTCCGTTTTGGGAAATGCTTGGCAACGAAGGGAGGGAGCTCTTGCATCGACAACAACATTATACGACTACAAGAAAACGCCAATTGAGCAGCAGATGGACTGGTTTTTCTCAAGCGGATAAAGATGCTAACGTTGATGTCTCCAAAGTGATGGTATCGCCCGCGTGCACGGCATGGCCAATGTCCAGGCCGAGGAGCTTGTCGAGTACGTTGGCCCAACCTCTTCGTGACGCTTATACATCGCGACTGACACACTACAGGTTCGCCTCCGGCGTCAAGGGCATGTGCATGAACCTCGAGGCCGGCCAGGTCGGTGTCGTGCTTTTCGGCTCTGATCGTCTCGTCAAGGAGGGTGAGACCGTCAAGCGTACCGGTGAAATTGTGAGAACTCAGTGTTCAAGCATGCTGTTAACAATCTGCTAACTATGAACAGGTGGATGTCCCCGTCGGCCCCGAGCTGCTCGGACGTGTCGTCGATGCCCTCGGCAACCCCATTGACGGCAAGGGTCCTCTCAATACCAAGTTGAAGAGCCGTGCTCAGCTGAAGGCCCCCGGCATTCTGCCTCGCCGCTCCGTCAACCAGCCCGTACAGACTGGCCTCAAGTCTGTCGATGCCATGGTTCCCATCGGTCGTGGTCAGCGTGAGTTGATCATTGGTGATCGTCAGACCGGCAAGACCGCTGTTGCTCTGGATGCCATTCTTAACCAGAAGCGCTGGAACAGCACCAACGACGAGACCAAGAAGCTCTACTGCATCTACGTCGCCATAGGACAGAAACGGTCGACGGTGGCTCAACTCGTCAAGACTCTCGAGGAGAACGACGCGATGAAGTACAGCGTAGTAGTGTTAGTCTCCGTCTTTTATCACCCCTTTTGGTCTTTCCTGGCCGCCCTGGATGTCTCGGGGGAGAGCAATCACGCCTGAGACATTCCTCTACCCCAAAACAACCTTGAGACGAAATAGCTAACTTTTGGTTTCTAACAGAGCCGCAACTGCGTCTGAGGCTGCCCCGCTTCAGTATATTGCCCCCTTCACGGGTACTGGTATGTCAAACCACTGTCCTTCAACGTCCCTTGTGGTATTCTTATGGCCTCCCTTGATGTCTCATGAGAGGCAAGCCACGCCTGATACATTTCCCCCGAGGCATTTCCCCACCCCCAACGAGCCCGAAAGAGGACAATCTACGCCAGCTCCTCCTCTCTGATGCCTCGAAAAATGCCCTCGCGGCATCAACGAGCACAAATTATGGCAGTGGCGTTCCCCTTTACGCCTGAGAAAATTCCCGCGAGGCTCAATGAGGATAAACAACACCAATGTTGCCCCCCCCC